>Ga0233439_10000507_pt1 | contig 57926 bp, 58 predicted proteins | sample SI_123_September_6_FD_182713 | JGI IMG/M metagenome (GOLD analysis project Ga0233439, IMG submission 182713) | Seawater microbial communities from Saanich Inlet, British Columbia, Canada - SI_123_September2016_100_MG | ecosystem: Environmental > Aquatic > Marine > Inlet | place: Canada: British... | reverse complement strand
AGAACTCAAAGTAGAAGCTCCAGTAACATTCAAAGTAGATGCCATAGAAGCAGCCTTGGATACATTCAATGTGGATTTCATAGTGGCAGCATTCGAAACCTCCAATGTAGAACTCAAAGTAGAGGCACCAGTAACATCCAAAGTAGATGCCATAGTAGCAGCCTTAGAAACGTTCAAAGTAGATTTCATAGTGGCAGCACTAGTTACTGCCAAAGTTGAATCTAATATAGCTGCTTTCTTAAGATATAATTCACCATTCAATGATGCATCTCCAGATACTTTGAGCTCGCCATTCAAAGAAATGTCTTCAGTAATAATTAATTGATAATCATTTACCGTACTGTTAATAATAGTAGTATTATTTTGTTGAATAACTGATAAATTACCATTAATTGTAACATCTCCGTCCATACTTAAATTTCCATTTAATGATAGATCATTTGTAAATGACGTTTCACCTTTTACTATCAAAGTTGATTCTAATGTAACAACTTTCGAAACATTAAGTGTAGATTTGAGTGTAGAAGCTCCAGTAACATTCAAAGTAGATGCCATAGTAGCCGCCTTGGATACATTCAAGGTGGATTTCATAGTGGCAGCATTCGAAACCTCCAAGGTAGAACTCAAAGTAGAAGCTCCAGTAACATTCAAAGTAGATGCCATAGTAGCTGCTTTGGAAACATTCAAGGTGGATTTCATAGTGGCAGCATTCGAAACCTCCAAGGTAGAACTCAAAGTGGAAGCTCCAGTAACATTCAAAGTAGATGCCATAGTAGCAGCCTTGGATACATTCAAGGTGGATTTCATAGTGGCAGCATTCGAAACCTCCAAGGTGGAACTCAAAGTAGAAGCTCCAGTAACATTCAAAGTAGATGCCATAGTAGCTGCTTTGGAAACATTCAAGGTGGATTTCATAGTGGCAGCATTCGAAACCTCCAAGGTGGAACTCAAAGTGGAAGCTCCAGTAACATTCAAAGTAGATGCCATAGTAGCAGCCTTGGATACATTCAAGGTGGATTTCATAGTGGCAGCATTCGAAACCTCCAAGGTGGAACTCAAAGTGGAAGCTCCAGTAACATTCAAAGTAGATGCCATAGTAGCTGCTTTGGAAACATTCAAGGTGGATTTCATAGTGGCATCATTCGAAACCTCCAAGGTAGAACTCAAAGTGGAAGCTCCAGTAACATTCAAAGTAGATGCCATAGTAGCTGCTTTGGAAACATTCAAGGTGGATTTCATAGTGACAGCATTAGAAACTTCCAATGTAGAACTCAACGTAGACGCTCCAGTAACATTCAAAGTAGATGCTAGTGTAGCAGCTTTGGATACATTCAGTGTTGATTTCATAGTGGTAGCATTGGCAACTACCAAAGTGGAATTCAAAGTAGTTGCTTTAGATACTGATAAAGTAGAATCTAACATAGTTGCCTTTTTAACGTATAATTCACTATTTAATGAAACGTCACCAGATGCTAATAGTTCACCGTTCAATGATAAATCTTCTTTGACTAGTAACATGTATTCATTAACAACACTGTTTGTATGAATAACTTCATCCTGCTTTGTTTGAAAAACAGTTAAATTGCCTTTTACTACTAAATCACCACTAATATCAAGATCTCCATTCATAGACACGTCACCTACTAACTTAGTTTTGCCGTGAACGTTTAAATCTTGTGACATTGATACATCTGATTTAAAAGAACTTTCATCAGAAAAACTAGCAGCTTTAAAATTAACATTACCGCAAATATCGACATCATTTATAAAACGTGCATTTCCAGAAACATCTAAATAGTATGATGAACTTTCAATACCGACATGTAATTTATCAGCGACATAAACATTAGAGTTTAAACTTGCATCATTATTAATTAATAATTTTCCATTTCTAGTTATCAAGTCTCCTCCGCTTATATCGATGAAACCTTTGACATATGCCTGTTTAAATAAATTTGAGGTACTGGATAGGTCTAACCAGTTTGGCATTGTATAATAAATCTTCCGAAAAGAATTATCTTAAAAAACTGTATTTATAATTTCAAATAAATTCTAAATACTATACCTTCGCTTAAAATTGTTTCATTAATGAACTTGAAATAATGTAATTTTGATTTTGGACGTATTCGCAAGAAGCAGCTTGATTATCACTTGTATCATTAGTTACAGTTGGAACAGATACCTTACCATTAAAGGAGGCGTCGCCGTCAAACAAGACCTCTCCAGATACTGATAACGTTCCCAAAAGAGATAAATTTTGTTCTATTTTCGGTGTGGGATTTTCTTTAAACAAAGCAAAACTGTCATTTTCATCGAATATAACATTTTCTGTTACGAATATACCATATGGTGTAATTTGAATTTTATCTTCATCTTCTTTCACTATAACAAAATCGTCGTCGTCAAATCTAATTTCATCAGATGTATATACACTAACAACAATATTACCATCTACATTAATTACTCCAACATCCTCAATTGCGGTTGGTGGAATGCTACCAACCGGATATTGCGCTCGAAAATTACCACATATATCAACATCTGAATTAAAACTAACATCGCTATTAAATTCTGACTTTCCGCCAACTGTTAATGTAGATGATAATGTAGTTGCGTTAGATACATTCAATGTGCTTTTCAATGTAGTTGCTTTTGAAACAGTTAATATAGATGATAATGTGGTAGCCTTTGAAACATTCAAGGTGCTTTTCAATGTAGTTGCGTTTGAAACAGTTAATATAGATGATAATAAGGTAGCATTTGAAACATTCAAGGTGCTTTTCAAAGTAGTAGCGGATGAAACTGATAACGAGCTTTTTAAATTGACCTCTCCCGAAATATCTACTAAACCGTGAAAAGTAATTTTATTATTATCATCGTCCATACTAATCATAGTGGAGTCATCGACAGTGCTAGTTGTTATGTATTGTGTTCTACTAATTAAATCTTCTAATCTATCCTGAACGTTTTCAGAAACATCAACCAAATATCTTAACTTGGCATTACTAATATCATAATATACTCCTTGGTCTTTTAATCTAATTTCTTGAGAATTAATACTAAATTCAGGCGAAGAACCCTCATTATATAGATTCAAATTATTATTATTACGTATAGAAACAACACCACTTACATCTATAAAATTCTGAAAATATGATTGTTTTAATTTATTTGAATTTAACGAAGAATCTAACCATTCACTCATTTATTTCTTATTTATATAATTACTATATTATTTCCACTTATTCAACACGTATTCTATATACTAAATTTTATTAGAATTGTAATATTTGACCGTTGACATTCATACCTCCATTTACATCTAACACTTTATTATTATAAACATCAAATAGTGCTGGATATAATCCATAATATATAGTGCTTGAACCGCTGTCATAATTACTATCATCAATTTCGCCCGATACTTCTTTTGTTACATTTGTAAAAACAAATGAACCATCTTTAGATATGCATACATTGTTTATACTAGGTTGTCTTAAAACATCTTCGTTTCCAAAAGAATGAAATGCGATTTCTTCTGGTATACTTTTCCAATTATTCAAGTCTTGAGTATATATGATAAATCCACTTGTATCATTATTATAAGTTCCTATAGCTAAACCTTTTCCATCTGGTAACATATGTAATCGTTTTATATCGAATTCTGTAATAATATTACCATTAAGTATTATTTGAAATATAGGCGTCCAATTAATACCACCATCTCTTGTATAATTGATAATATTTTTACCAGCAGCAACAGCCATATTCGTATTAAATGCGGAAATGGTATTATATGTTTTTTCAGGTGTTAGAACAGATAAATAATTTTTTAAAGTAGGAATTTGGTTGGTTGTGTCTACAACCTGAATACCATTTCCAACAAAGTATGCTGTATTTCCGTAGCCATCTGATGCTTTTGTATCTGATGCTTGATTATTAATACTATCCAATGACGATATATTTTTAAAATTAGAATCAACAGTAGCATAATAAATTTTATTTACGTATGGTGCCTTTCCACTAATTAACATAACCGGGTCACTATTTTGAAAATTTTTTACAAATATGGAACTACTTTGTATATCATTTATAAGTTGGTTACTTAAATCCATAGCTCCTGTAGAAAAGTTATAACGATGAATACGAAAATTATCAGTTATTGTGTATGCTTTGTCATCTACAGCAAAAATATGTATATTATTGTCTCTATTAGCATCATTATTTTCTATAGTGACTTTCGTCCATGTTCTACCAGAGTCAATTGAAGCATATCCAAAGGTTTCGGGAATTACGTTCTCAGTCAATAGTTCTTCACGTCTGCCAGCGGTGAATACATAATTTAAATTATCTTTTGAAGAACGAATATCCGTCAATTTAGATGTATGGTTTATTACTGGGTGAAGTTCTCCATTTCCTATTCTGGTAGGTCCATTAATATCCATAATATAATTATTTAATCTGGGGGCGTAGGTATTGATGCCAGTCGTAGTGCGATATACGATGTTATTGTTAGAAACATAACTTTGAGATGGTATAAATGATAAGTCAGTTGTAGAAAGACCAATCATACCCATAGAACGAGAACTATCTTTAACGTAGGCTCCGCCTCCTATAGAAAGACCCTTTACATCAGGAGTTAATAAATGGGAAAATGTTGTGCTGGAATTATCTATGGCAACACTTACTGAAGATGTTCCTGAATTTAAAGATGGGTCGTTATAATATTTATAAATGAAAGGTTCTCCATTGCTATTATCATAAATGGTAAAAGGTTCATTTTTAATTTTATTTGTTGTATCTCTTTCAGAAATAGCAACAGAAGAACGAAACTTAGTAGTATCAAAAGATGTTATTGTAATATCGCCTTCATTCGCACTAATATCAATATCACCACTTAATGTAGTAATGAATGTTGCATTGCTTGATTTCAATATAATATCTCCACTTAATCCAGTTAAATATATAGATTCGGAATTCATTGATATATCACCACTCACTGTAGTAATAAGTGTGGCGTATTTACTGGTAATATTTGTTTCGTTTTGTGAGGTAATATAATTAATACTGTTATCAAGTATAAGTGTATCGTTCGACATATCAGCAGTAATTTTTACACGTGGAATAGATTCAGAATTGCTAACATCTCTATAAAAAAATCCAATATTAGCTATATCATTACTAGTATCCACAACAATACCGGATTCATTTTGATTTTGTGTTAAAATATTTCGAATATAAGGTAAATTATTTCTAACAGCAAAACTATCAACAACGGTAGAACTAATGTCAAAATAACTTTTTGGTGCGTTAGTTCCCAAACCAATATATTGGTTATTTACATCAGCGGAAATATATGCTCTATAACCATCGTTCTCTTCATAGTTTAATGAAATATCCTTGTTTGTACCAAAAACATAACTGGGTGTGTGGATATTTTTATGAACTACCAATTCGCCACTAACATCGACATTATTACTCACATCCAAGTTTCTATGAACTTTAATATCTTTTTTGGCAATAATAGTATCATCAAAAATATGTGTAGTAACCTTTACTTGTCTCAATATAATATCATCTGCTACTAATGTGCCTACGCCAAGATTACTTAATTTATCATTTTTACGAATACCACCATATTGTTTCCAGGACATATTAACAGTCTTATACAATTAATATGTATTTTTTTTATGTATGTGTGACTAAATGAAAACTATTTATTTATTTTTGATATAGCAAAAGATTTAATGTTCTCTCTCTTTTCATAAAGAATGTCTGTTATTCTTTGGTAAAAATTTCTGAATTCAGTTCTCCTCTTTTTCATATCATCAACGGAAAACCAGTTAATTTCTATCTTTTCAAATAATTTTGTTTTGTTTAAGGTGTCATGGTCCATATTATTCCATAAAAAATGATGATTTTGGTTGAAATATTTTGGTAAGTTCTCGTCATATTCAATAAAAAACATATGAATATTATAATTGTTGTAATGTAATTTATATGTACCACCATTTTTTCTGATTAGTCTTTTTAATTCGGATTTATTTCCTAAAAACCCAGTCAATTCTTCACTACCCTCACGTATGGCACCTTCAAATATGGTTTCATTTTTCTCTACCCTTCCACCGAAATCAGACCAACCTTTCGCACTTTTTTCGCTCGGATTTTCTTTACCAAATAAAAAATATAATTGATTTTTGTATATAGTGATGGGTAATATGCTACCTGCTACCATTATATAGAGAAAGTATATTATAATTTAATTATTTTTACATCTTTTTTTGTTTCGTATGTTTCTTCTTTTAATTCGTTGTTTTCCAGACTGTCATTATCGTATGTTTCTGTTGATATAGAGATAATATTATTGGGAATTTTATTATAAAACTCAATCACTTTGGGATTAGCACCTATTTTTTTATTATTAAAAGCCGATAAATAGAGTCCATCTAGAGAACGAATGCGTGATAATGCTACATATGTTTGTCCGTATTCAAATATACTTTGTCCTATATCCATTTCAGCCATATTTAATGTAGCCCCTTGTATTTTATGAATGGTTAAAGCCCACGCTAAACTTAATGGATATTGCCCTACTGCTAATGTGGGGTATTCTTCTGATTGCCAGAAATGTTGCTGTATAACTTTTTCAACACCATTTGAAAATCTGACAACTGGTAAAACAGTTCCATTATCAAACTCTTTTATATCAGTAATAATACCTTGAGAACCATTACATATAGAATTATCAATATCTAGATTTACAGTACACATCACAGCAGCGCCTTTTTTTAAACGTAGAATTTGTGCGGAAGGTATGCTATTACTAAGCAAATCCAATTCATATTTAATTTCATTTTCACTTAATGATTTACATTTATGTAATGTTTCCATAGATAGTGGTTTATTTGTATCAATATTTGTATTACAATCAAGTTTCCTTACTGACTCCAATACATATTCCTTTTCATTTAAACGTTTAAACATAACAGAATTTACATAGTCTGTTTTTGACCTGATTGGAAATAGTTTAGTTGGTATGCAGCCATTCATAGTGGCTGGGTCATAAGAACGATTTAAATATGTTTCTAACACTTTCTGCTTGTCTTCGTCCAAATAACCTCGACGTATTTGATGTAAAATATCAATATATAAAGGATCTTTCTGACGAAACATAGTTTTTAATTCAATATGATTTTCTAATTTAAATACCTTATTCCAAATAGGTGATTCAAAACAAAACTTATTAGTATCATCTTCTCCTGAATTACCAACGGGAGGTAATTGAAAGAAATCACCTGTAAATACTACCTGCATTCCACCAAATGGACTCGAATCTTTCTTTACAATACGTGCTATTTTTTCAATTACTTCGAAGATTTTTTTAGATAACATACTTACTTCATCTAATATTAGACCTTTTGCTTTTCTCCACCTATTTACAGTATGTCTATTTCGAATAACATTCATAATAATAGATTCCGGTTCGCCTTTTGCTAATTTTATTCCACTCCACGAGTGTAATGTTCTGGCATTACATTCTAATAATACAGCGGCACAACCGGTCATCGCACATACCGGCATATCCTTTTTAATACTATTTGAAAATTCAATAAGATGTTTTATTAGATGTGTTTTTCCAGTTCCTCCTGGTCCTGTTATAAACAAATTCTCACCTTTCACAAAATTTCTATATGCGTATTTTTGTTGTTCGGACAGTTCTGTGATATTTAAATGATCGTTTTTGATTGTGTTAATTTTTTTGATTTCGATAGTCTCGTTACTTTCACAAGCAAATTTTTCCAGTCTTTTTGAAAACTCGCTCATTATAATAAATGTTATTTTATTGAATTCAAATATTATGTATACTTTAATTCAATTTTGTTAATCGTGTTCTATTTCTAAACACAATGAAAAATCATAACCATTTAATGGTAATGGAGTTCCAATATCACTAACTATTTGTAAATTAACCTTTTGTAAGTCTATTTTACCAGAATAGCTTCGAATATCGCTCAGTAACAATCCATTCTGTTTATTGGCAGGTAAGTACTGCCCGAAACCATAGTTGGCACGGTCCAACGAAATTCTGGCAATAATATTTTTATTTATTAAAGATGATGATGTAGGAGACATAAATGAGTTTTGATTACCCTTATTGAATTCTTCCAATGTTAAATATACATATCTGGAAGTAGCATTTAAATCGACTAAAAATTCACCATATGTTAATTGTTGTCCTTCAATACCTAATCCATCGGTTGGGTCATTATCTCCTTCAGCAGGTTGATAATTAAATGTAATTGTATAATTTAAATTTCTATAGCCCAACATCCAACCCAGTTTCGATTTAAAATTATATTTATCGAAATTACCCTTATCGTTAATTGTAAAATCAATTATCATTTGACTTCCAACTGAATAAAACATACCCTGGACGCCTTGACTTCCTTTTAAATGATAATCAAACCGTAAATCGTTTGTATTTTTTAAAGCATTATTACCACTGACATATACAAAATTTCCGTTTGTTAGTTGCACTTGATAATTACCATAAGCATCTTTTACATAATTTCCATTGGCATCCTTTATATACATGTTATTAGTGCCAAAATTATTAGTATTTTGAGATGTCAAACTCAATATAGTAACACCGTCAGTATCATATACAATACTTCCATTAGCATCAACAACTATATTACCATTACTATTAGTAGGAATTCTTTTTAATTTATCAATTTCAGAGTTAATTGTTGTTTTTAATTCATCAATTGTATAGTATCCATCAGGTATTACAATAGTGTCTACAAACTTACCATCTACAATGGAACCCGTAGATAGTTGTGTTAAATATGGTATTGTTTGGTCAACATCATTATTAGTAATTTGGAAACTATTATTACCTAATGCAGATGATATATTATAAAATGACATAGGCAACTCAAGATTTGTAACTGTAAGTGATTTAACGTCATTAATACGTTCGGGTAATGTAATATTATAATTAGCTACTGAAAAATCATTATATTCATCGCTAAACTTAGTATCTACATTTACATATTTAGTTTTTGTAGGTTTATGAACGTTTGACATAACCATATGACTACCATATTGTTTTACTTTTGGTTCTAAAAATAATTCACTTTTATCAAAATATTGACTCATTAATGTTATATATAATATACTATGTGATAAATTATATATAATTCATACGTTTATTGGTAAAGGTAATTAAAAATTATATGTTCTTGCTATTTTTTTATGTTCGGTGCTAACTTTTACTTCTTTATTTCCCATACCTTCATACAAATTCATATATTTCAAGGCTTCAGTTACAACGAATAAACCTAGTAACAAAATGAGAATAGTCCATATTTTATTGTTTGACAAGATATTTTTCAACATTATATACAAATAAACGATAAATTATTTATATACGATAACTTAAATAGTTTTCTAAATGTTTGTAAAATTGAAAATATGCTGTAAACCTACAAATTCACAACAAATATATCAATGCCATCTTATAATTGTGATTACTGCAAACGTAACTATAAAGAAAAATTTAATTATGATAGACACATAACTTGTTGTGAATTTTTATTTAAAACGAGACGACAGCAAGATAATGAATATGAACTATCAGGACCTACACCTAATTTACAAGAAATGTATCAATTAATACAGCATATGTCTTTACGTATTGACAAATTAGAAAAGGAAAACCATAAATTAAAGCAGGTTACACGCAGAAAATACAATGTTTTGGAACAATTAAATAATCCAGAGAATATTAACAATATGACGATTACCTTTTCAGATTGGATTAAAACATATATATTGCCTGAGGTTCATAACAGTTTGGAAAACGTGTATACAAATGATTTATTAGAAGGATTGAAAGATGTATTATTACGTGCTATTCAGAAGTTTGATATAAATTCAATCCCAATACGAACATTTGATAATTCTACATCATTTTACATATTCAATTTACAAAATGACGGTAATAAAAAATGGATAAAAATAGCCATAAATGATTTGGATAAGTATTTGCGTCGTATTTCGAACCAATTCTTATACGATTTTAAAGAACATTGGTATGAGCCACATAGTGAATTAATAAAAACAAGTGAAAAGTATAGTGAAATGTATTTGGAATACCACGGGAAAATTTTAGGTGGGAAAATAACCGAAGATACACTTTTTCAAAAATTAAGAAAACACATATTTACAAATGTGAAACAATCACCAAAAGCAATAGTTGAATACGTAGCATAGAAAATTGAAATAGCTAATTATATATATTTTTTTATAATTATATAACTATAATGAGCGAAACGCAAGAATACCCTACACCTACCTATTTGGCTGAACGTAATCCACATATTCGTGATAAGGATATATCCTTTGAAGAAGGTCCGCATATTTATACAGTTCTGGGTGATCGTGGGGGATATACTTCAGTAACTACTTGGAATCATCATCATTTCGCTCAATTTGATGCTGATAAAATAATCAGTAATATTTTAAATAGTAAAAAATGGGATACCGACCCATCTTATAAATATTATAAAATGACACGTGAAGACATTAATAAAATGTGGGATGATAACAGAGATAAAGCAGCAAACGCTGGAACAAAGATGCATTATGATATTGAATGCTATTACAATAACCAAGAAGTAACAAATAACAGTGTAGAATTTAAATATTTTCATAAGTTTACAGAAGATTTCAAGGATTTGAAACCATATAGAACAGAATGGATGGTATATTACGAAGATTTGAAGTTATCTGGGTCAATTGATATGATTTTTGAGAATCCAGATGGAACATTACAAATATATGATTGGAAAAGATGTAAAGAAATTCAACACGAAAATAATTTTGGTAAGTTTTCCATAACACCGTGTATATCCCATTTACCCGATACTAACTTTTGGCATTACGCACTTCAGTTGAATGTGTATAAAACTATATTGGAACATAAATATGATAAAAAAGTGACAGATTTATACTTGGTTTGTATTCATCCTGATAATCCATATAAGACATATGAGCGTATTAAGGTGCCATTTTTGAATGATGAAATAAAAGACCTATTTGAATTAAGATTACAAGAAGTGAAAGATGAAGAAAAGAATAAAAAGAAATAATTTATCAAAAAAGGCATAAACAAATATTTATAATTATATTAATTATGAATTTTTTTATAGCATCTTTTCGAGACCACTTATTAGAGAGTATGTTTAAAAAAAATATAAATAAAATTATAAAACCAATCGCTTTTATTGGCGGTAATTTATTGTGGTCTTATTTGATGAAACGTTTAAATAAATATTTAAAACCTATCAAAGTTTCTATTGATACAACAAAATTATATATTGATAACTCCAAAGAGAAATTTATTGAAACATTTGATAAAGTAAAGAATGAAGAGATGAGTATAAATATTGAAAAAGAATTTTATTTAAAAGATGATTATACAAAGATAATGAAACAAGCGGATAATCATTTAGAAAAGGGTTGGAAAACCAAAGTTTTAATTGAAAACACACCCAAAGGTAACATTATTATGTTTTATGATTCATATAAACAAGGATTTTCGTATTATACTGATATTAATCCTCTTCCATATAACATATTGAATTCGGTAGCAATGAAGTATGTAACAGTTTATAAGTGTAGAGATTTTTTTGTAGATGATGAAATTACTCCTGAAAATAAAGAATCACCTTTTATACAAATACACATAGTAGACAAACCCAAAAAGAAAAGTCAAGATAGCAATAAATTGAATTTAAAAGACGCACCTTTCGCACGGTTAAAAAACTATAAATCTAAAAAGGTAGAATCAAAAGATAAAGATGGGAATGATAAAAAGCCAGAACGTGTTTATTATCGTAATAAATTTATATGTATGGGAACAATTCGAAATTATTCCATCACACAAAAGATAAAAAAAGAAAATAAATTAAATGGGTTTCATTCTAATTTATTGAATAATATTTCAAGTGAAGCAAAATTACAAAAAGAAGTGATGAATTATAAAGATTTCAAACTCAAACGAGGGTAAATAATTCGATAAGTTATGATTTTTGTTCGTTTTGTTGTTTTTTCCAAGCTAAATATCCTATACTTTTTTCATATTGATAGCTCATACCGAGATGGTCTTTTGCTATGTGATATGCCTTAATCTCTTTTGGAGATAAACTTTGTAAATAGGCTTCTAATTCAGGGTCTTGTTGATTATCCATTTTAATAATATAATAGTTTATGTTATATTATTTGTATTTATTCAATTTTTTATGAACCAAGGACTGGACGACCATCAGTAGGTCTTGTTGTTATTACATTATTCTTTTGGCAATCGTCATTTAATAAACTAGTATATTCGCTACTTGAAATAGGTAAATAGTCGCTAGCAGGGCGTGTTTGTTCGCATACATTTTGTCTATTTACACAAGAACTGACAGGAGTATTATTTACATTCGTACAGTCGGTATTATTAGGGTCGTTTCCTTTACTAATATCATTAACAGTGTCTTTCTTTTTATTTTCAATGTATGTGCTTTGGTCGACAGTATTATTATTGGAATCTGGTTTTACAGTCGAATATGGATGAGGTCTTCTTACCCATCTGTATTTACTGCTTAACATACCTAAGGTTCCCATTGAACTGGTTTTTACAGTTTTTGAATCTTCTGTAGTTTTCACAGATGATAATACAACGGGAACATCGTTGTATGTTCCACAACAACCTCCATATCCTTTTTGTAAAGTTCTGGGTAAAGAACGTGTTAAAGATGTTTGTCCTACATAACCTTGGTTACGAAATACACCGTTTATAGAAAATCCTTCGGCACCTACGCTCATATTATTGTATTTTGTTTGTGTTTTTCGTTTTAATGTTGCGATTGACATAGTATATATTTATGAATATATAATATCTTAGAACCATTGTTTAATATACCCACCATCCATAGTTGCATTTCCAGTAAATGTTGGATTATCTTTTGGTGCTTTTAATTCTAATTCCGCATCTACTTCAGAACTACCACCAATGGATAACCATTCAGTTCCATTATATCTAAGCATGAAATTATTACTTGTATCTATAAATACTTGATTAGCCATAGGATTTGATATGGTATTTACGTCTGTTCCATAGGATATTAATTTTTCAATACCTTTTCTGCCAATATATGTATATATACTTAAAACAGGTCGGTTGGAATCACTTATTTGAAAAACAGAGTTCGTTTGCGTTCCATTTGAAAAATTATCAACATCTGTAAATAAAACTATACCAGATTTAAAGTCAACTAACCAATTACCTCCAAATTTACCGAACGGCATAGGTGTGCTTAATGATGACTGGGTATTTAATTTATATAAATAAGGTTGGTTTAATACAGAATTTTGTGTATATTGTTTGTAATTAAACTGCATAGCATCTTTTATAATGTTTTCAGAATTGCTATTCAGTTTATACCATGAAGAATAGGGCTTAGCTAGTTCAGGAGTTTGTTCTAAAATTAATAAATTATATCTTCTAATGGTTCCCGTAGAATCATCAACAATACTACAACTTGATTTATTATTAGAATCTTCATTATATGATTCAAAATCACTACTTGATAGACCTACGTCGGTAGCAGTTCGAACTGTACCATTTGTATTAAAATCTGGTATTGTAGGAACTTCATCTAAAAATATATTTTCTCCTATTATATAATTGTTAAAAGCTACCGTTGTTTCTTCATACCATTGTCTTGATTCTTCTGCGGATGGAAATCCTAATGCAGATTTTAATAAAATATTTACTTTTTCATTTGTATCAAAATTTACGGTATCACTCATTATCTTATATTATACACCTAATATAATATTAGACTTCTTTTTATATAAAAATTTATACTTTTATTCCTACAAAAATATGTAAGTCATCATTCACGGAAGCAGGAGCAATATAAAATCCATATTCTGTTCCGGAGAACACTCTTGCACCATACGATTGATTTAAAGAACCTGTATAACCAGTTTGTGCGGAACCATTTAAAGTCCAATTTCCACCAGTAGGAGAAAAATCTATTTTGAAATTACCAATATATGGTATATTTGTTCCATTTACTGTTTTTGTAACTCGACTAAACCCTATTATATCTGTGTTATTACTATTAAATAAGTTGTTAATTGTGGTAGAATTAAATAACCCAGAACCCGATAGAATGTCCGTTACTGATAAATATTTAATACCACCCGAATCTTCCACATTGTATGGAGTATTATTAAATCTGTATTGTGTTGCTGACAATTTATTCAGTTTAAAGACAATCCACTTATAACGAGTTTCTGTAGTTTCTTCAGTTCCAGTTAATGATAACCCATTTCCTCCAGCATTATAGGTTAATGTTCCAGGAACATTGTCCCATTCATAACTGGGTATATTTGGATAATTACTCGCTTGGAACAAACCATTATAATATAATAAAGTCCAGTTTTCGGGTATGGTGGTATGAGAACTATATGATATTATAGCAAGACCACCCAAATCATTATTTATTTTAGATATTGTGCTGCTGGATAATTCGTAAATATCCACTAATGTTAATTTTGATGAAACACTATTACCAAGATTATTATAACTATTTTTATCAAAGTGATGATTTACTGTAATATCTATATTATTAGTAATACCATTTGATTTCAAAGAGTATATTATTTCATTTATAGTAACATTTGTATTACTACTATTACGCGCTGTAGTATAATGTAAATTATCTAATTTATTGGTAATAGCATTCGCAAATTCGCTTACAGTATAACTATAATTTCCATCAGTTGATATGTTATTACTATCAATATAAACTACACCTGTTGTAAACCCTGTGCTATCATTAGTATTTGATGATGATGTTACACTATTTATTGATGATAATTTTTTATCGCCACGAATATATTGGTATTGTGAGTTAATATCGCTGTAAGTTCTCGTGCATTCTATTTTATATTTTTTAACACTGGGAATACCCATAGTCCATACAACATCAGTAACAATTGCAGTTTCAGACTGTTGTGATATATTAGGATCATTTGGTAAGTCATCTACATAAACATTAGTAGTATTACTAACAGATGCTGTTCCACCTACTAAATTGGTATCACGTGTTAGTTCGTGTTTTAATAGATATGGAGTACTACTTGGAGAACCAACTGCAGTGACTACATCATTTGTATTTATATTTGTCATTTGAAAATTACCCCATAACCTATATCCTCGTTTTAGTGAGTTATTAACATAAATGTCACCTCCAAGGGGAGTGCCATAATAATCAATTGTAGTAGTGCTGACACTTTTACTAGCAAAGAAAAATTGACTACTAGGTGAAAATCCAGGGTATGTTAAGGTTTGCTTTACATTGTTATTTACATATAAAGATAATTCTACTAAACCATTGCTTGTTTCTATGTATTTACCATAACCATATTGGTCGTTAGTGGTAGCATTAGTATCACTAATTTCAAATGATTGAACGTATGCATATGTTGGTACTATTTTTTGGGTATCAGAAATATTAATATAGGTAACCTCTGAATCATTTATTGTGGACGTGGTTATACTTTCTGTTGTTTTATAAGTTAATATTGGGTTATAGTTAGATGAATATGAATGATCGGTTGGTAAAGATGTATATAATGTTGGTCCATTAACCCTATCGAATGAAACATCAGTTCCAACCAAATTCCAACTAGAATCAGATATAGTGAAATTAGAATTCAAATCGTTTCTGATTCTTGTCAAAAAATCGTATTTTGTTCCTGCACGTAATGATGATAAACCAACTGTAAAATCATTTCCGCCAGTAATTGGTTCATCGGTTTCAATATCTTCTCGTACAGTAGTTACTAACGGGTAATAACTGCTGGATAATGTATCATTTTCAGTATATTTTGATTGTGTTTCTTGTAATACAGCAGTAGAATTCGCATTTCCTACCTCTGGTTCCGTATAATTATATGATAATGTAAGACTATTAGGTGTGTTTATAGTGCTATTATTAAAATTAAAAACTCCAGGAATACCAGGTTGTTTAAATGTTACATTATTATAGATAAGTGCTCTTTCTTCAACTGTTGGATAATTATAACCCATATTTGAACCATAAACACGCACATCAAATTCGACTACTTCTTCTTGGAATAACAAAGTATTTAAAGATGCGTTTCCACTTGGAGGTGCTTGTTTTCTAGTTATGGTATTGGATTTATATTGAGAAACATTATAATCACTATTAATTGGTATTGTTATGTAATTTTGCCAGCCATTTGTTACTGTAGAATAAGATATATCAACATACAAATTATTAATATACGGAATGATTCTATTATTATATGCATTGTTATTATTATAAAATGCCTGATAAGAAGTATCTGTCATGTAAGCAATAATATCGTCATAATGCCAGTAAATAGTTAAATCTTTTGTAGTATTACTCGAACCATCTGTATAAATAGATGTATCCTTAGTAAATATAGGTGGTTGTTGAGTAATTAAATCGTAAAATGATTTGTCTTCTCGTCTATTAACAAAATTACTACCTACTTTTGTCTCTGATACAGTCGAATTATTTGAATCTACTGTTGACAACTGTAATTTTCCACTACTAACAGAAAGAGCATTTACGAGTTGGGTTTGATTATTGAATTCGTCTTCAATATCTTCAATAAAATAGATAGTTGAACTGTTTATGTAGACATTATTAAAAGGTTTGTCTACTGAACCAAGATTAAACTTATTTTTTTCGGTTGGAATAATATCTCCAGAAATTGTTATTGAATTCCCAATTAATAATTCGTTTTCTAACGTTCCTAGTGTATCCTCCATTCCAGGACCAGTTGGACCAGTTAGACCAATTGGACCCGGGTCACCATCTCTACCATCTTCACCTTTTGGACCAGTAGCACCATCAATACCGTCAATACCATCAACGCCAGAAATTCCAGCTTGTCCGGTTGGTCCAACATTACCGGTTGAACCTTGTAGTCCAATATCTCCTGTTGATCCAGTATCACCATCTTCACCTCTATATCCACGTTCACCTTGTATACCTTCACTACCAGTTGGACCTGTAGAACCTTTTTCTCCCGTATACCCAGTAGGACCTGTATAACCAATTGGACCAGTATACCCAATCGGACCAGTATAACCTGTTGGACCAATTTCACCAATTGGACCAATTTCACCAGTGTAACCAGTGTAACCAATTGGACCAATACTACCGGTGTAACCAGTATGACCGGTTGGACCAGTATAACCAATTGGACCAAGTTGTCCTGTTGGTCCTACATTTCCAGTAACACCGGTAGGTCCAATAGGTCCAACACTTCCAGTATAACCTGTAGGACCCATATTACCGGTAGGACCAATTTCACCTATAGGACCAATATCACCAGTAGGACCAATTGGACCAGTATAACCCGTTACACCAATATCACCTTTTTCACCTTTTTCACCAGTATAACCAATTGGACCAGTATAACCAGTATAACCGGTTGGACCAATATCACCGGTTAAACCCATAGGACCACTATCACCAGTGTAACCAGTTGGACCTATATACCCAGTTGGACCTGTTACGCCCATATCACCTTTTTCACCGGTATAACCAGTATAACCAATTGGACCAATATGACCGGTATCACCTTTTGAACCAATAGGTCCAATATCACCAGTATAACCAGTAGGACCGGTATAACCTATTGGACCGGTTTCACCAACACCACCAATAGGTCCTATATCACCTGCTGGACCTGTATGACCGGTTTCACCAATTTCACCTTGAATACCTGGCGGACCCCTTGTGCCTACATGACCGGTTGGACCCATTTCACCAGTAGCACCGATTTCACCAGTAGGACCAATTTCACCAATTTCACCGGTGTAGCCAGTCGGACCCATTTCACCTGTATCTCCTTTTTCACCTTTAATACCCTGTGTAGAAAACCACATAGAAACATTTACGACAGAACCTCCACTACCAGATAATGATTTAATATTTATATAATCACCTTGAACGAAACTATAACTTAAATCTGATAAATAATGATAATCTGTTAAACCAGTTAATATAATACCTGTTGCGGTTCCATTTTTATATATTTCAATCGCACCAGAAGAAATCGGCTGTGAACCAACACGAACCCCTATATAATTTAAAGAACAATCCGCTCCAATTGGTACACCATAACCGGTTGAACCTTCCATTCCAGCACCGAACGCAAATATAAAACCAGTATTTGATGTATAGAATCCAGGAGATTCAGCATATATTGTAAATAAACCGCCATTGGTATCACCAGCAGGACCAGTATAACCAGTATAACCAGTATAACCAGTAGGTCCTATTGGTCCAGTTGGTCCAGTGCCTAATACAACACTACAATCTGTTCTTTCTGACATTGGAATATCATACCATGATGAAGACACTGGATCACCTAATTCATCTACGTCGCAACTATTTTGTAATTGTTTTAATTTACGTAGAGCAGTATAATCACTTGAAGACATATTATATATTACTGTATAATATGTCTTCCGAAAAGAAATATAATAATAAAATACTAAATTGCTTTAATAATTTATAATTCAAATGATATAATAATATATACACGTTATTAGTAATGGAACAGTTAGATTTAGATATAAATAATTACAATATTAATGATTTGGAAAGGTTTTTTCAAATAAAACCGAATACAAAGTATACAGAAAGTGATATTGAATTAAAAGAATATAACATACGTGAAAAATTATTATCAAGCGGACATATTGATAAGCGGTTTAAACGTGACTTAATTGAATTTTTAGAATTAGCAAAGAATTGGTTGATTTTTGTAAAATGTCGCAAAGGAAATTTTACAGGACCTACTACCATTCCTGATAATTATAAATTAGATAAGTTGGATACTCCTATATCAAAAGAAGTTGAACCCCGCACAAATGAACTTATTAATCGTCAAGATACACAATATGTATATTCTAACAATAGCGATTTCTTTCCTGGAAAATTAAATCAGCTAAATACGAGAATCATAACTAAAAGTTTAAATATAGATACTCGTTTCCGTGATAATTTATACAGCACCCAAAGTTCAGATTTTTCTATACAAATGCCTATTAAATTTAATAAAGTTGTTTCTATGAATTTATCTTCATTAGAATTACCAGTTTCATTCTACGGTATTTGTAAAGAATTTGGTAATAACTTTTTATATTTAAAAGCAACACATACATCTTTTACTGATTTAAATGTAATACAAAGTGCTGAAAAGATTATTACTGTTCCAGATGGAAATTATAATGCCGGAGATCTAATTCAAAAAATAAATGATTTGTTAGCGCCTAGGAATTCCGATGGGGATCTTTCAAATCCAGACGATATTTTCTCTTATATGTCATTTTCATTAGATGTTACCTCTTCTGGTTCTGGAACTGGAAAATTAATAATCAGACCTTCCGGTATACGTTCTGATTTATTACGCAGTATAGAACTTGACTTTACACGAGATATTAATGGTGATGTTGATAACGTAGATGTTTCCACAAAAATTGGTTGGAATTTAGGATTTATTAAGAAAAAATATCGGGGTTCAACTACTTATACCGCAGATGCCGTAATTGAACCAGCTAATATACGTTATATTTATTTAGCAGTAGATGATTTTTCTAACAGTGCTAACAATCAATTTGTAAGCGTTTTTAATAATTCAATAATGAGCCCCAATATATTAGCACGCATATCCATTAAAGGTTCCTATTTTAGTTTAATTATGGAAAATGATTTTAACATTATTACTGAACCCAGACGATACTTTGGACCTGTTGATATTCAACGATTAAAAATAAGACTATTTGATGAACGTGGAAGAATTTTACCTATGAATAATTCAAATTTTTCCTTTTGTTTGGATTTTAAAATGATTTATGATTTATAAGTCAATACTCTTTCAGTATATATAATATAATTACTATGTCTACTGAAATACAAAATAATGAATTTTTAAAATATACAGGTGTTTACTATGCTATACCTGCTATTGGTGGATTTAATATACAACAGCATTTTGGAGGTCCGATACCAATAATTACCGATATTCCAGTAAAAGAACTTGACTTGACATTGGCTTTACAAATGAAGGTTGACGTACATAAATTTAATGAAAAATTAAATATTTTTGTAGATGGTAGTAACAATTTAATTTCATCACCATTGGATACATCCGGTGGTTCATTTCCTAATTTTATAACATTTCAATTCCAAGATATTATTCAAGACTTAGCACCCGAAACTATAGTTAGTATGGGTAGTTTTTCAGGCATATATTTAGATTTTAGAAGAAGTATAGTTAATTATTATAAATTAAGTTCCGGTGTTTCTATATTTGATACATCTGGAGAAACACAATATAATGAAGGTAATTTTACAAAGAATGATTTTATTAACTTGTTCGCAATAACCCCTTTAACCAGCGAGACAAACTCTGACATATCCGGTAACATGTCTATTTATTATATTCCTCAACTTATGCAAAATTTATATGAGAATGACCCTTTTTTAAATCGCAGTAATAAAACGATTAATGAAGGATTTGCTGTAGGAGATGTTATTTTACTAGAATCGGGCATTACTATACGCTTGGATTTATATAATAAAGCAGTTACACCAATTACTGGAACTGACATTAGCAATAATATTAATTATAAAGAAATGATACTTTTAAGTAAATCTTATAACGCTCCTTTAGTATTACATTTGGAAGACTTGTAAAAATTATTTTTATATTGTATATTATAATGTCAGGATATCCATCAAATACACAAAATTCAGATAGTTCATATGTAGGCGATAATTTCGCAATGGATTCATCCGGTGGATTTTCTATAGAACAATCTTTTCCTGAAATTCAATTACAAGATACTACAATAGCAAATAGATTTGATGTTACTGATGCTCTTCAAATTAAATATTCTGTTCGTAGAATGAATGATAAAATCGGGGTTACAAAAGACGAAAGTAATGATAAAACCTTATATGTAGAATTTGACTCAAGTAATGATACGTTAATTAATGATACCGTCACTATTACGGCTGAGGAATTATTACATTGTTTTCAAACCGACAATATTGTTTCCATTGGAAGATTATCCACATTATATAGTGATTTTAATTATACTGTTTTAGAATATTTTGGTGCTCCTTATGGTTTTTCTACACTTTTTGCTGGAGAACAATATTATAATATTAATCAAGGTGTTTTCGATGCTAGTGCTTTGATTCAATTATTCAATAAATTTGACTTTAATATTAATGGCACTGTAGTATCTGATTTGTCTGGATATTTTAAAGTGCATAATGTTAGTGAAAATTTACGTTACGCATCAGGAACTAATATTTTTGATAATCGACCTGTTGAAAATAATCCAGGTGTTACTGATGGCTTTATTAATGGTGATCTCATATATATACCTGGTGGTATTAGCATAACATTAAAAGTTGATATAGAACAGGAACCATATTCACCTATTAGTAATGTAGGTCCTACTAACTTATCATCTATTAATAACCTAATTAACTATTCTGAATCACAAACCAATATACGAAAACAAACAACATCGACTACTACCAATATCACACAAACGTATACAGTCCCCATACTAATTATATTATCTGACGACGCATCCAGTGTATTTGATTTATATGGTTCTGTGTGGACGAATCGGTCTGATACTTCCATAGGTAGCAAAAATTGGCTTTCGGTATCAATTGCGGTTAGTGGTAAGTATCAAACTGTTATTGAAGAACAAGGTGATATATATACATCTAATAATTTTGGAAATACTTGGATTTTACGAACAAACATAGGAGAAGCATTAACTAATAGTGTTAGCATATCCTTAACCGGTCAATATCAAACCGCAGCAAATGGTCTGGATATTTATACTTCCAGTAATTATGGAATTAGTTGGTCTAAAGTGTTTAGTCTTGGAACAACACAGGTTTTTGTAAATATGTGTCTTACCGGTCAATATCAGGCTGTTATATCCTCGGGTGATGGATTATACCAATCTTCCGATTTCGGACAAACATGGCAAAAAAATACGAATGTATCAGGTGATTTGTATAATTCTATTCAAACATTTCCTACTGCTGGTATATCAATGTCATATGATGGTTCCAGACAGATTATTGTATGTGAGGCTATTTATTTATCTACTGATTACGGTCAAACATGGGAAACAACAACCATTATTGAAGACGCAAATCGAGAATTCGACGATCACAATTGGGTTGGTTGTGATATGTCTTCTGATGGAAGATATATGGCAGCTATTGAAGAAACCGGTGAAATATATCAATCATCAGACTTTGGTAATAATTGGACTAAAAATGATAATGAAAATGTTCGTGATAAACAATGGAAAGATATATCTATATCAGCAAATGGGAGATTTCAAACAGCTATTGTATTTAATGGATATATTTACGTTTCCTCTGATTATGGGGCAAATTGGATAGTTGTATCAGACCCAAATATTGGATTAAAAAAATGGCAATCTATATCCGTTTCTGCTAACGGTATGTATCAAACTGTAGTTGAATATGGAGGTCATATATTAACCTCTGAAATTCAAGATTTATATTGCTCTATTTAGATTTTTTCTTTGTAATATTATATAAATGCCATATAAAACACGAAAAGTTCGCAATAAACCTTGCTATAAAGTATATAATCCTGTTTCCAAGAAGGTATTTTCCAAGTGTTCCACCAAAAAAAAGGCTGCCGCACAAATGCGTCTTTTAAGAGGTATTCAAAATAATAAAACTTTCAGAAAACGAATTAGAAATACCAGAAGAAAACCTATAAAAAAGATAAAAATAGAATAAAGATAATTTCATAATATACATATAATGGATGTAGTATCTAGTTTTTTAGATGATTGTTTTCTTGCGTTATGTATTCCATCAAACAAATGTGGAATAATATGGGGCGCTAGTTGTATAATATTAAATTGTCATCATTGTATATGTAAAAAAAATGCTCCATGTAGAAATAATCCAGAAACTGTAACCGAAACATATCAAATAGATAGGGAATCGTTAGAAATGAATAACAACATTTCCAATAGGTATCAAAATATATAGAAAATAAAATTATCTTCTATATATATAAATGGCTTGTAGAATTACTTGTGCTATTTCTGTTATTTTCATTATTGGAATGATTTATATGACAAATGCAACATCCAATAGTGATACCATGAAAAAATATGAAAAACAATTACCAGAAGATTTACGAGATATGTATAAAAATATAGTTGATGAACGAACACGTATTTATTATACTGGATATGTAATTGGCTTTTTTGTTGCTATCTTATTTATTTTATATAATACTCTCCTTATGAAAAGAACGTTTTCAACTATGTCTATGATATGTATATCTACCACTTCTGCGTTTATAACTAATTATTTTTATTACATTCTTACACCTAAAAAAAGTTATATGTTAGAACATATTGAGGACCCAAAGCAAACCAAAGCTTGGTTGAAAATGTATCGTAATATGCAATATCATTATCATATGGGTCTTTTTATAGGGTTAATTGCTGTTGGTATTTTTGCATATTCTTTTAGGTGTTAGAAGAATATAACGATATAAAGATTTATAGATTTCTATAATAATGAATATAGCAATTTGTTTTTGGGGAATACCAAGAAGTCTTAAGTATACAATACAAAGTATTCAAGAAAACATACTACAAGTTTTTCACAATAACAATATTACATATAAAATATTTTTTCATACATATCAAGTGTTGGACCCATATAATAACTCTCGTGCTAATGAAACAAATATAATATTAAATAATGATGAGTATAAATTATTGAACGCTGATTATATATGTATAGATAATCAAGAAACGATAAAAACTAAAATAAATTTTGAATCATATAGAACAATGGAAGACCCTTGGGACAGTAATTATGAAGCAATGGATAATTTCATACTAGCAATGTATTCAAAAAAACAATTATGGAAATTACTTGATAATTGTGATGAAACTTTCACCCATTATTTATTTATAAGACCTGATGTTTTATATTTAAATAATTTTGATATTAAATGGTTAGATCAAATAAATGATATTGATATTTACGTTCCTGATTTTCATAAATATGCAGATTTTAATGATAGAATGGCATTAATTAAGAATAAATCAATAGCTAAAATATACTCTAATGTATTCGATCATATGTTAGAATATAGCAAATATCGTAGTTTACATTCTGAAACCTTTATACGATTTATATTAAATTGGTATTTCGAAAATATAAATATTCATTTTATACCTTTCTTTTTTAATCGTGTCCGCGCTAATGGATTAATGTCAATGGATTGCACTACGTAAATATTTATACCAATGAAGATTTAAAATGGCACGCCCGAAGGGCGTATAATTTCAAATTGTCAGTGGTATCTGACCGTTTCAAAATTAAAATGTCCCATTTTAATTCTTCAACGGTTTAAATCAATATAATAATTGGTATAAAAGGATTTATATATTATTATATAGCGAATAACTACAAATATAATAATATATGGTACAATTAAGCGAAGAACAGTGTGATATTTTAGATACAGTTAATGAAGGTCATAATGTCTACGTTGATGCTGTTGCTGGAACTGGTAAAACTACACTTATATTAAATATTGCTACTGAAAATCCAGATAAAAAAATATTGCAATTAACATATAACGCATCTTTACGTAAAGATGTAAAAGAAACTGTAGAAAAAAATGAAATACAAAATCTAACCGTCCATACGTATCATAGTTTGGCGAAAAGATATTATTTATCTACCGGATATACCGACACCGAAATTCGGAGATTATTACTTAAAAATCTTCCATTAAAAGGAGAACCTCCAAAATTTGATATGATTGTTCTTGACGAATGCCAAGATATGACTCCATTATACTTTCAATTGATGGTAAAATTTATAAAAGATATGGATAGAAAGATTCAATTATTAATTCTTGGCGATTACATGCAAGGATTGTATGATTTTAAAGGGGCTGATACTCGGTTTTTAACATTAGCAGATAAAATATGGGCTAATTTACCTAATTTAAATCAACCTCATTTTATAAAAAAAACAATGAAAATGTCATTCCGTATTACAAATCAAATGCGACATTTTGTTAATAATGTTATGTTAGGCGAAGATCGTATGAATTCTTGTCGTGAGGGTAGTGAAGTAACATATATTCGTAACTCACGTGGTAATATTTCACGAACTGTTTATGCTGAAATTACACGACTTTTAGAAAATGGCGCAAAACCGAGTGATATATTTGTATTAGGAGGTTCTGTTAAAGGGGCTAACAGTAACATTCGTCGTCTTGAAAATACGTTTGTTGAAAAAGGTATACCTTGTCACGTCCCTATGATTGAAGGTGATAAAATAGATGAACGAGTTATAGATGGTAAAATTGTTTTTTCTACGTTTCACAGCGTAAAGGGTAGACAACGGAAATATGTATTTATTATAAATTTTGATAATGCGTATTTTCGTTTTAACGCACGAAACTTACCAAGAGATATATGTCCGAATACATTGTATGTAGCAGCTACACGTGCTACAGAAGGTCTTTACTTAATGGAAAGTAATAATTATCCAAGCGATCGACCATTAGAATTTTTAAAAAAAAGTCATATTGAAATGAAAAAGTGTGATTATATTAAATTTAAAGGGCATCATCAAAGTATATTTCAAGATGAAGAACTAAATGACAATGACAATATTATAAAAAAGCATATCATTACTCCTACCGAGTTAGTAAAATTTATATCTGAAAGTGTTATTGAAACTATTTCTCCTATTCTAGATCGTATTTTTGTAAAAGAAACTGATGAGCCTATTCTTATTGATATTCCTACCGTTATTGAAACTAAAAAAGGGTTTTATGAAGAGGTTAGCGATTTAAATGGTATTGCTATTCCTTGTATGTATTATGATTATTTAAAAGAAACTTTCTCTGAAACGGAAGAAGAATTTGAAAATATACCTCGGGGTAATGTCTTATTTGATATTATTGATAATTGTGTTGATAGAATGAAACCAAACGACCATATATTCTTAAAAGAAATTGTGAATGACCTTCCAGATAAAATAGAAACTATAAATGATTATCTCTATATTGCCAATGTGAGTGTTGCCGTTCAAGAAACATTATATTTTAAATTAAAACAAATTGAAATTGATGAGTATAATTGGCTAACTGATGAAATGATTATGGCTTGTAAAAATCGGTTACGTGAAGTAATTGGTCCTGATTGTCAAAATGAAATGCCTTCTGTTGAAGATACTATTATTCATGAATCATCTGAAGAACAACACGAAAAAATAGATGAATATCTTTCAACTATTTTTGATGATTCACAACAATTTCGTTTTACAGGACGTGTAGATCTTATTACAGAAACTATTGCTTGGGAATTAAAATGCACTTCTGAAATTACTACAGAGCATTTAGTGCAGGTAATTATTTATGCGTGGTTATGGAGAATGCGACATAGTTATACACAAGAATATGAAGAAAAAGTTTTTAAAATTTTTAATATAAAAACTGGTGAAGTTTTCAGGTTAGAAGCATCTATGGATGATTTACATACCATTATTACTACTTTATTAAAAGGGAAATTTCAAGAAACCATCAAAAAAACAGATGAAGAATTTGTAAATGACTGTATAAAATGCATATAATATGAAAAATATTTATCATATCATATTCAAGAATCAAATAACTCTGATTGTTGTTTCTGGACGAAACGCTTAACGCACTCCCAAATCTTTGCGGATTCATCCATGCTATAAGCACCACGTTTTTGAGCTGTATCCAAAAATCCTACCATTACATTCAAAGCAACATTATCGTCGGTAATTGGTATCTCTGTAAGTCTGGGTAGTTTTGGCTGTTCGGGTGCGGGTTGAGGGTCAGTAGAAGTTTTGGTGTCGGAAGAAGAATCCATTAGTATAATATAGGTGGTGTTTTTATACTGTTTATCCTGATTTTGTTAATCCTAACTTCGTTAATACTAAATTAACTAAATATTGATCGTCTAAACCCCAGTTATTATATTCTTCACCTTCAATTTTTACATGTTCATTATGTATAAGGTTACCATTCGAATTGAAATAAGAAACACTAATACTAACATATGAATTTAATACAAGTTCACTTACAGATAATTCTATTTTGGTAGCTACAGGTGCTGGTAAAGCGTGGTCGACAATATTTACAGAAATTGCTTCCATTATACTATATACTTACACAAATTTACACACTTTCAAACTTAAAACCGGCGACCACCCCAACGACGTCCTCCCCAATGACGTCTTCCAAAACGACGTCCTCCCCAATGACCTCCATGACCGTAATATGGGTATGCTGGATAGTATCCACCATAAGGCAATACATAAGGCGAATAAACTGGATAATAAAACATTATCTATAATATATATAATATATCGTAATACACAAATAAATAAATTACTAAATGTTACGATAAATGCTGTTGTAAAATAGAATTTATGAATACTAATTTATAAAATTGTTTTACAAAAATCTTTTTTGAATTTTGTAATTTAAGTCTCCTTTACAGATATTGGTGTTATACATATATTTCGATTTATTGTATTTACTTTTGTATCTGATTTTATAGATAGACCGTGCTTTCTCATACAACCTCTTTTATGTGCGGCTAATGCTTTCAAATTATTTGCCGAATAACATTTACATATATCGCATTTTAATCCAGATTTAATAATCGGTGCGGAATATTTGCTTGATAAATATTTATCCAAAGATGGAAATTTAATTTCGTCTATTTGTGCCACCACCTTTTTCTGGCTTTCTTTTAATACATCTATTACTGCTGTTTTCTGTGTAATAAACATTTGATATTCGTTATTAATCGTTTCCAAAACGTCTTTTGGAATCATATAATCATCATTTACACCTGTTTTATTGAACTGATGTAATTTAAAATATAAATGGTCGATTATATTGACAGCTGATTCTATTTTATAATTTGAATAGTCCGCATTATGAATGAATATAATTACATTATTATTGTGAAACTCTATTTGAAAATCATTTTTATTTGAAATACCCGAATATTGTGATATTAAAATACCACACGTATTTTCGTCACTTAAAACATTCATAAATGAACTCATCTCATCTACACATACATTTGTATCCAATTCATAATTTTGAATTAATATTGTTGGATTTGATTGTCTTTTCATTATAATAGTTGGATTATTCATACCAAATAGTTTGGAAGAAATGTCCGCACTACCAAATGACTTTGTTAAAAAACTAATAAAATGCTTATTTGATATATCTTGATTTATTTTTGTATTTTGATGATTATTTATAATGGATGTTATATTATTAGTAAAAGTTTTATGCATTTCATCCATATTTGATATGTTTTCTTTTACAGAATTTACATTATTGTTTATTCTCTCTTCACTTGACGTAATAAAAGATATAATAGGCTGTTGAATATTTTGTAACATCAATGATGATTTTATTTCGAAATTATTCATATACTCTTTTAATGACTGTGTATCTGCTGTTTTTAACAAGTTTTGTGTATCTGCTGATATCGCCTTTTGGAAACTGTATAATGACCGATTTATTTCTTCGAATTGTTTGGCATTGATGTTTGGTATTACACTACGTATTACTTCTATTGTTTTACTAAGTAAATTCGTATTATTGACTTCTATTATACTTGATACTTTATCAGTTGTTTCAGTAATAACTAATTCTTTTAAGTCATCCAAATAATCTTCTTTTATTTCGTTTAATTGAGATAATGTTGATGTAATATTTTCCTTATTCATATTGATTAATGTATCTTGTAATGTTGTTATAACCTTATTATTATTGCTTATTTCATTTAGAATTTTTTGGTGAAAATCACTAGCAGATAATGCGTCGTCTTTATTTATAGCATTACTTAATAATTCTACGCATAAACGGTTTATGGTATTCACATTTAAGAAAGGATGTTCTTTATAAAAGGAACATACTTGCTCATCTGTGATTACAATATGTTCCATTACAAATTATGCTGATTTGTATATATTATATAATACATTTTTCTTTTATATAATATTTAACTTTTAATCTTGTGTTATTTCACTAACTGAATCATTATCCATTTGTTCGAGTAATGGCGCTGCTTTATATTTTGATATATGAAATAATGGTTGTGTAGTCTTTGATGGCTGGGATTCTAATAAAACGAATGGTTCATTAATTAATTTTGTTAATTCTTTATTCTTTTCGTTCAATTCCTTATTTAATTTCGCATTTTTTTCTTGTAAAAAAGAAATAATTCGTATTTGTGGTTCAGGAGTTTCTTTGGAATACTTTTCTTTTATTGTTTTTAATTCATTTTGTAATTTTGTGACATATTCTACTATTTCATTATATCTCGTTTTTAATACGAAATTTTCGTAATTAAGTGCTTCAATAATAGCGTTCTTTTTCATAATATAAAATTGCTATATTTTTGTTTTTCCTAAATTTTTTTGTATATACATTGTTTATCGTGTAATATTGTATAAGATTACAGTTGTAATTACAAATGTGATTTTGTAGTTTTTGTAATTATATTTTCATATTTGTAAATAAATTAGTATTGAAACCATAAACACAGCCATTATTTTAGGATATTTGAAATTTTTGGAGATTATAATATAATATAGTATTATATGTCTATGGAGACAAACGGAAAGTATCCTACAAGCGCGCCATTTAATCAATGGCAAAATTTTAGCTACCCTCCTTACGCTTACGAGCCTAAGGACGATGACTACAAAGTAATTGAAACTATAAACAACGCCGAACGTAATTTGACCGCAGGTCAAGTCTCGGTAACTAAAGATATTCACTCTACCACTCTTGGCTTACGTGATGCTGTAGAGAAAGGTACTCTTATGAATACTAAGGCTATCGACAAAAATACTACCTATGTTAGTTCTGCTGTTGAGCGTAACGGCGGACAGTTAATGGGTGCCGTTCAGGGTAACGGTGGCAAGATAATGACTGCTATTGAGAAGGTAGCAGGAGAGACCCGACTTACTACCACTGTTACTGATGCTGCCAGTCGCCAAGCTGCTGCTGATAGTGCGCGCGACTTAGCAATTGCTATTGAGCGCAATGGTGCTAACGCGGTAAACGCGGTTAGTAGCACTAATACATCTTTATTAGGTGCTATCGAGCGCAACGCGGGAGAGAGCCGTGTTACTACGGTCAACGCCCAGGGTATTATTGATGCTAAGCTCACTGATGTGCGTCATTCTATTTTGAATGATGTTAACCGCACTGGTGCAGAGATGGTTAACTCTAACATCCAAAACTTGAATGTGTTAACCAAGCACGTTACTGATTCAGCTTGGGAATCACGAACAGCACTGGCTTCTGGGTTCGGTCAGACCAATGTTGGTATGGAGAAAATAAAGAGTGATTTAGAATCTCAAGCATCTCACCATTACGCTAGTATGATGTTAGAACAACAAAGATTAAGTCAATTTATGACTTCTAAGACGGACGGACAATTTGCCGCCACTCAAAACGAGATACTGAGAAGCAAGGCTGATTTAAGCGCCCAAGCCGCATCTCAGTTCTCTGTAACACAAATGGAGCAACAGAAAATGGGTTCGGCTATTAGCGCTCAAATGGCTGAGGCTAAGTATGACGCTCTTAAGAATCATACTGAAATGTCTAAGCAACTTGCTGAATGTTGCTGTGAACTCAAGGGAAAGAACGACCAACTTGACCGTGAGAGACTCCGTGATGAGAATACCGTTTATAAGATTAACCCTTATGGACCGGTTGGCGGTGGTATCTTAGGTGCACCAGGTTACCCTCTTGGTGGTGGTATCCTAGGTGGACCCGGATTTGGTGGATATGGTGGATATGGTGGATATGGTGGAGGTCACGCCGGTCCTTATGGAAATCATGAGGGACGTGGTAACGTACACGTATATAGTGATAATCGTGACAGACGTGGAAGAAGTCGTTCTCGTTCTTGTTCCCCTAACGGAGGTCGCAGATGAAGGTGTTCGGGACAACTAGACACAGATAGTGATTGTGATTCCACTTGTTCATCACACAGTTCAAGTAGTTCAAGTAGTTCAAGTAGTTCAAGTAGTTCGAGTAAATCAAGCAAATCTGGTAGTTCAAATGGAAGTGGTAGTTCTAGTAGAAAATCAGCAGTTAAAACTTTCTCCAAATCTATATGGAAAAAAATTATAAGCAAAGGTATGGAACCACCTATTTTTATTCCTGGACCACCCGGTCTAAAAGGAGAACCCGGACAACCCGGTGTAAAAGGAGAACAAGGAATACAGGGTGAAGCTGGACCTACTGGCGAACGTGGAAGCGATGGTTCTACTGGATCTACTGGCGAACGTGGAAGCGATGGTTCTACTGGATCTACTGGCGAACGTGGAAGCGATGGTTCTACTGGACCTACTGGTTCTAGAGGGTCACCTGGTGAAAATGGGTTTGATGGCGTTCCTGGACCTACCGGACCTTCCGGTGAAAAAGGAACTGATGGAACCGATGGAGCTACTGGACCCCGTGGAACACCCGGTACTAATGGTATCAATGGGACTACTGGACCAACAGGACCTATCGGTAGAGTAACTGATGAAAACAATAACTAATCTGTATAGCAGTCCGTAGTCTAAACTTTTTCTATAATTCATTATTCAATAGTATAATGAATTATTCTATACATGTCAATGTAAAAGATGCTGTTATTTGTGGTATTGGCGTTCCTGTTGTATTTGAACCATATAAATTTACACCACGACTTATTGATGAACTATTTACAATACAAAGCACACATGCCTTATTTGTAGGTGATTTTGAGTATTCATTTATAATATCATCTTCTGTTATACACATTATATAGGTATGTGTATTTTGCGATGAACCACTTATGCTACCTATTGTGCTACCCTTAACAATATATAACATATTTTTGATTATTGAAAATTGACACGGTTCTAGTGTATAAACACTTAAATTTACCATATAATACCCTGGTTTCCACAAATAAATTTCTGTCGTTCCTGGAACATGCATACAATATCCGTTTAATGCAGTGTTTTCTTCAAACTGTATTGCTTCGTCTACTACTATGTACTGTTCTTTTGTGCTATATATTGATAAATACGTTTTTGAACGCATATAACTGTGTAAACCACTTGGACCTGTCGGACCAGTTGGTCCAGTTGGACCTATTGATATTTCTAACTCTATTTCCGCATTACTTATGTCTCCTGTATAAATTAAATAGTTATAAGAACAATCACATACTTCGCTGTTTAATTTAATACTATTTGTTAAAATTTTATTGCAATTTTTACAATAAGATGATGTTACGTTATAAGATGTATCTTTATTCCAATTACAACTTATGTCGTGCACGTAATTATGACACATATCGTGTATGTCTTTATGACTCATATTACAACAACAACAATCCATGATTATATCTTTTGAATTACAAGATATGTCTTTCATACAACCACACCCACATTTAGCTCCTCTCGAACAACCACACGACATTGTTTAAATATATTATTTATAGATCTTTTTCTAAACATTAATACCATAATAGCAGTGGTAGTTGTATTATAAATACTATAATAATACTCTATTTCTATTGGTTATATTTGTAAATTTCCACTGAAATTACAAAACTACAAATATATTTGTAATTTACAATTGTAATTTACAAATATACGATAAAATTACATTTTGATACCTAGTTTTTCTTGGTATTCTGGACCATAGTTATACAGCAATTCTTCACCTTTTTGTATATCTCTTTTCGCATAGAAAAATATATATCCATCTATATTTATTTCTTTTCCCGTTGAATTTATGTATTTTGTATTTTCACCATTTGTTTTGTTAGACATTGCTATTATATTTTCAATATTTTCATTATAACAACAATTCATATATCGAGCAAAATTAGATTTTTCTATATCTAATGCTTCTAAAAAAAATGATGAATTATCATATCTTCTACAAGAAAAACAGTAATTACTCATTTCATGGGTTTTGGTATCCGTTATTATTTCTCCCATGTAATTACCTATAAACGTTCCATGTTGTATATTTTCGTTCGCAAATATTCCTAATCCCGCATTCGGAATTTTACTATAATTGATTGATAAAAAGTCAGGAATATATTTTGGAACGTCTATAAAATTCATATCTATTGGAGATAAAATAGTTTTATTCATTATTATTTTGTATAATAATATAAACTTTATATTATTATATTGCTATATGGATAACAAAGACGAATATTGTGAGTTCTTGAAAAAAAACTTGGATACTTGTAATAAAGCAGATAATGTATTGAAAGATATAGAAATATGCGGTATAATAGAACGCTTACATATTGATTGCCAACAATATAAACCCAAAAAGAAACCTACAAAAGGTTCTAATGACATTGGAGAACTTTTAGCCGATTAGAATGTAATGCTTTTGTTCCACTAGTAATATGTGTTGATTCAAAATTACGCATTCTTATTTTCTTTATAATACCATCCGATTCGCTATAAATTAATGATTTTATATCGAACTTTTGCATCTGTTTATAACACTCTCCGCACGGAAATGAAGACAATATATTAGTGTTATTATTTCCTATACGAACTATGTATAGTGATATTTTTTGTTTTATATTTAGTTTTAAACATTTACGTAAAACATCTATTTCAGCATGACAAGAACCAACATTGTTTATTAATCCATCGCGTGATATTGTCCTAAGATGGTTATATCCTTTTGCTATTATTTTACCCGATGCTACTGCTACACATCCATGTCTATATAATACAGGTGATTTATTTGCTTCTTCGGCTGCTATTTCCAAATATTTTATATCGTTATTCGAACATTCCATTTTTATTTTTATCTACCTATATACATTGTTTATTGTCTATATTCAATTTTGTTTAACAATTTATTTTATAATTATCACATTCTGATTTATGGTATTGATAACCATACCACGCATTAAATCCTTGTTCTTTCCAAACACGATAAGCGCAATTTGTATTTTTTTGACAATCAAACAAACTCTGACATGTTGTTCCACACTCATTATACTTTGATGTTGAATCACCAGAACACCAGTAATAACTATTTATTTCAAAAAGCCCATAATCAGTAGAACCGTCTACGTTTTTATTTGTAGCATCGCAATTGAAAGAGCTTTCATACTTTGAAATACATACCATTGTTGGAACTGTAGACTCTGAAAATCCAGCGTGTCGTAGATAACCTGCTACTTGACATTCTGATTGCCGATTCGACTGATATCTTGTATTGTATTTATCGTAATCACAATCATCTTGAGACATTACAACCGGTTGATTAATTGGATTTGTAAACCCCAATCGCATCATACTTTTTTGAACGTCAGCATTATACTTTTCATAGAATCTTTCCACATTTCTTGTCAAAACAAAAAGTGAAATACGGTTATTATCCGATACAATTGAATAATCATACTTATTGTTTACAACTGGTCCCAATTCCAAAACCCAATATGGCGCTGGTCTAGGAGTTCCATCCAAAGATACTGTCAATTCGCCACCACTTTTACATCAATATGACTGGTTCCTCTTGTATTATTATTTCAAAAGTTGATATTCTGGTTCAAGTTGGGTTATTCAAATTAATACATAATGGTGCTATTGTTCCTTTTGATTCATTAATAGAAATGACCGATTATGTAAGCTCTATTATTAAGGAGAATTGCCAATTCGTAAAAGATATTATATTTTCAGATAGTCCTGAAACCGTTACAATACCTTGTTAAAATTCATTATTTTATGTAAAATATACAATTATTTCGTTATTTTACATATTTTACGCTAAAGAAGTAAAATAAAAAGTTCGGTGAAGATTTTGAAATTGGACATTTTTAAAATGTCCAAAATCGATTTCGTCAAAATAGTTTTGTAAAAACACTTTTCAGAAATGTCGATTGTTACCATAATGCTTTAAATTTGAATATATACTTGGAAAATTTGTTACGATAAAAAATTAAGTAATTTATGCTGAAAATGATTTTGAGTAAAATCCGTTGATAATATAAGCAACCAAATGACAACGAAAAAAACTCAAAAAACTCATAGATATAATTGTGAAAAATGTGACTTCAATACCAATAACAAAAATGATTATCGACGACATACCCGGACAGCAAAACATCAATTTAACAACGGATTACTCAAAAAAACTCAAAATTACTCTTGTGAATATTGTGATAAGTTATTAAAAATGTTCTCAAAGAAGTTACCATAAATAAATATAGTTAGTGTATATTACATATTTTACGCTGAAGAAGTAAAATAAAAAGTTCAGCGAAGATTTTGAAATTGGACATTTTAAAAATGTCCAAAATCGATTTTCTCAAAATAGTTTTGTAAAAACACTTTTCAAAAATGGGTGTTGTTACCATAATGCTTTAAAATTGGATATATGGTTGGAAAATTTGTTACGATAAAAAAATTAAATAAATTACGCGTAAAATGATTTAGGGGATTTTCTGTTAGTCTATATATACTAATGGTGGCTAACGAAAAATCCCATAGAAATCCATATGATTATATATGTATTAACTGTCAATACAAAACTGCTAACAAAAAAGATTATAATAAACATTTATTGACACTGAAACATATACGACTAACCGAGGCTAACGATTTTCTCCCCAAAAATCCCCTTACGTGTGAATGCGGTAAAATGTATAAACACAAGTCAAGCTTATGCAAACACCGAGTCAAATGTCAAGTATTTCAGACGAATAATATGAATAATATGGATACTGAACCAAGCGATAATGCAGCAAATGTATCCATAATTGATAGCGATAAATTGAAACATACAACAACCAATAACTATCAACGGAATGAAAATACAAATGAACCACTGAATCAAACGGAACTTATTGTTGAATTACTTAAACAGAATCAAGAGTTTAAGAATTTAATTTTAGAAGAAAGAAAGGATTTTCAAGACATTATTACGGAACAAAATAAACAACTTAATAACCAAAATGAAAAAATGATGGAAATGGCGGAGAACATGGGTAATAATCACCATAATACTAGCAATAGTCATAACAAATTCAATTTAAATGTGTTTTTGAACGAACAATGTAAAGATGCGATTAGTTTAACTGATTTTGTCAATTCTATGAATTTATCTATTGATGATTTTATACAAACTGGAGAACTTGGTTTTGTTGATGGAATATCACGTGTCATGATTGAACGAATCAATAATATGGAATTATGTAATCGTCCGCTACATTGCACTGATTTAAAACGAGAAATTGTTTATATTAAAGATGATGAACGTTGGGAAAAAGATGAAGATAAGAACAAATTACGCAATGCTGTTAAAAACATTGCTCGTGAAAATGATAGAATACGCCCTTTGTGGTATGATAAAACACCGGATGTAGATGTTCTCGGTTCTGAAAACTGTGAAAAATTCTTCAAATATTCAAAAGCAGCACTTGGTGGATATGGAAAAGACGAGACAAAACTATTCGAAGATAAAATTATGAAGAATGTATTGAAACAAGTTACTATTGATAAAAAACATTTACCTTTGAAATAACAAAATTTTTTCGTAGTATTGAGAACATTGACATAAAGAATACAAAAAAACGTCTATATTAGTATATAATATGAACCGGTTTCAACTAGATTACAAATCTCGTGATGATTCAGTAAAAAATAAACAAGAAATGTGGAGGAAGAAACAATTTGAAATCTTTTATGCTTCTGGAAGACCCATATTCAATATAGATGAAGAAACACAGCATTTAAGACGTCACAATAACCCATACTTTCATGAAGATAAAAATGAACGAATTCGTATAGGTTCTCAGAGAAAAATAATGGATACATCTAATGAGTGAAATATTTACGATTACTTATCACGACCCACGGTTGGATTTATTTGTATTGAACGCAAACACCATTTTAAACGACATAATTATTAAGTCTGGTAAGCCACCATATAATATTACATTGTATTTAGATAATAGCATGAATGAAGATACATTTGGATTTGCTTCTTGGTATAGTGAAGAAATATGGTTAAACGAGAACAAAATGAATGGTATTGTTACTTTAAATGATGTGGAATATAGCGTTCATAGTGTTGTTCTTATACATGAAATACTACACATATTCGGTGCTGTAGGCGTTGATAATAGTGGATATCAATATATTCGCAACGAGAACAATGACCCTCCAAATGTATATATTGGAGAACATGGCATTAAACAATACAAAAATGTTCTCCAAGAGAATGATTTTGATGTCAGTAATATAGAATATTTACCTATTGAGAACAATTTCGGGAATGGAACAGTGAGAACACATTTGGAAGAAGGAGAAGATGAGAACTTTGACACAGAAATACGATATATTAATGGTAGACATTATCCAGTTATACCAAATGAGATTATGACTGGATTTATCGACAGTAATAATTACATTACGCCGATAACATTAGGGTTATTAGAAGATATGGGATTTACTGTAAATTACGATTCAATATATGTTTCTTCTGTTGGTAATCATTTAAATCTATTGTAAAATTGAATAGAAAATAATGTATATAGTAATAATCGCAATATACATTATTATGCTTAGAATCGTAAACTTATTGGCAAAGGAATACAATTTTGATGTAAACACAGCTATTTCAATAGTAAATACTCATTTTCCAGAACACGATTTGAAAACAGAAACAGCACCAACCGGAGAAGAAACTGTAAATACACCTACAAATGCTTTGTTAAAAATAATTAATACCCAAAAAGAAAAAGAAGAACGTTTGAATATTTGGAAAAATAGTGTATATAAATTCTTACCGAATCTCCAATCAAACAATATTGGAAATGTTGGTGAAATGTTTCTGGGTAAAATATGCGAAGTTCAAGGAATCGATTCCGATATTGATGGTACAAAGACAAAAAAAGTAGGAGGAGGTGATGGTGATGGTATTATTAATGGTAAAACAATCGAAATTAAAACAGCTCATTGTGGAGGCAATCTAAGTTATCAACACGAATTAGGCGAATTCCCTTGGCACGCTGATTATATGGTATTCATTGATGTAGACCCAGTATGTGTATATATGACTATTTTCCCTAATTTTACAGAATATCAATATAAAAATTGTGTTCGATGTGAGCCTTATTTCCCAAGTCGTTCCTTTTGTTGGAGAAAAAAATCGGGTGCTTTTAAATTTGATACTACACCAAAGTTAAACGAACAATCTATTTTGAATGGGAATACAATAAAAATAACCCAAGAAACGTCTTTTGAGTCTATTGGTGAATTTATTCGAAGAATTATTGTGTAAATTGGTCTGTTATTTGAGAACTTCTTATGTTATATGCTGAATTTGTGGATAAAAATGCGACATTATTCCATATTATTTTTTTGAACTTTTCCACGTTTTCCTCTTTATTTGTATGGAAAACAATTCCATACCCTCTTCTACCTGGCAACTTATCAAAATCTGTGTAATAAGTCATATTATCTTTTCCGAAACATGTGGACGGTATATAAATATCACACTTATAAAACATTTTTTTATTTCTCGTGCTCGATGGCGTTCCACCATCGGATAATGAATATATTTTGAGAACATTTTCATCTACCTTTTTAATATTGTATTTATCAGAACTATGATTTTTCGACCAAATTTGGAATATACAATTCACTTTTACCTCCTTTTTATTTGGTTCGTAAAAATGAGTGTCTAATTTTTCAGAATGAACCAAATTATAACCTTCTACGCGTTTACGAGGAACCCCTTTACCATCACTTTCGAATAATTGCGGTAATATAAAACATACATAATCCGCAAAAGACGAGGAATGATTTATAAATTTTAATGCCAGTTGTCCTCTTAATCCAAATGGTGGGTTTCCAAATGCGATATATTTTTTATTTGATGGTGGTTTCCAGGTTAAGTAATCCGCTCTTTCTATATTATCATATCTTGGTTCTATATCAACAGCTATTGTCCTCTTTTTTGGTAGAATTTTTAGGAAACTACCATCACCAGCCGAAGGCTCAATATAAGTATATTTCTTATCATTTTCCCCCTTATCCTTTAAAAAGCTTTGAAATATGTTAAAACATTTTTGTGCGGTTTCTGTAGGTGTATAAAATTGGTCTTTTTCTTTGTATGAATACTTTGAATAATCAATAGGAATTTTATTGAGTTTCATCAGATCAAATTGATAAGCAGGCGGGACCGAGTCTAATTCTTTCCATCTTTTTACAGTTCCAATTGCTACATTTAAATATTTTGCTATTTCGCTATAACTGTGGGTTTCGATTGTTTTATCTAATATTTTCATTATATCATCATTTTCTTCTGGTTTTGGTTCTTCTGTAAATGTGTTCTCGAGATTCGATAACTGCATTGTATTTATTTTTTCTTCAACTGCTTTTTCTACGATATCTCTTACTAGTTCCATTGTATTTTCACAGGGGGTTTTGCGTTTTTTATGGGTTTCAAAATGACCCTTCTGTTTAAACGTTTTACCACATCGAGGACAATTATATTTAACCATTTTAGTTATATATAGATATAATACCAATTACATTTAAATCAATTTTGTAAAACATATTAGAAATAATTATCTATTCTTAATATGAGTTTTTACGCTGTTGCTAACGGTAAACAAGTTGGAATATTTCCTACTTGGAACGAATGCAAACAATCTATTACTGGATTTAAAAAGGCTATTTATAAAAAGTTTGTTACAAAGGAAGCAGCAGAGCACTTTCTTAATGAAAACAAAGTAGAACCTGTCATTGATAGTATAGAAGCTGTTGGAATAAAAGACGTCCACGATGATGAATTTACACCAGATTATTACGTATATACAGACGGTTCTTGTTCCAATAATGGTTCAAAAAAGGCTATGGCTGGATTAGGTATTTTTTTCGCTGATAATGATACCCGTAATTTATCCAAACGTGTCGAAGGAAAACAAACCAATAATACAGCAGAATTATATGCTATTATAGAAACATTCGAATTAATTAAAGATGATATTGAAATTGGAAAGAATATATCCATTGTATCGGATTCAAATTATGCGATTCGTTGTGTAACAAGCTATGGGGAGAAATGCTATAAAAAGAATTGGGATGTAGATATTCCAAACAAAGAACTAGTTAAAATCGCATATGAATTGTATAAAGATATACCGAATGTTCGTTTTCTTCACATAATGGCACATACGTCAAATACTGATATTCATTCTTATGGTAATGACAACGCAGACCGTCTAGCAAATGAAGCAATCGGACATACAAGTTGTCCCTATAAAAAAACATATTTACAATTACCATATGAGCGAAAGGACGAAGCAAAATCGTTAGGATGTAAGTGGGACTATAAAAAGAAGAAATGGTATTGTGAAGAGAGTAATCCTAAAAAGATGGAAATTATAGCATTATTTTCATAAATCTTGTCGTGAAAACAGATATAAATATTAAATTATGTAATATTTATATGTCGGAACGTATAAATCTATTAGTAACTGGTGGTTGTGGATTTATAGCTTCAAACTTTATAAATCATATATCAAGAACCCAAAAATACAATATTATTAATATTGATGCTATGTATTATTGTGCGAATGAAGAAAATGTAAACAAGGATATTAGAAATAGTGATTATTATACGTTTGTGAAAGGAAATATATGTTCGGAGGATTTAATAAATCATATATTAACAATGCATAAAATAGATATGGTAATTCATTTTGCAGCCCAATCACACGTCCAAAATTCCTTTGAAGATTCACTTCAATTTACTAAAGATAATATATTGGGAACACACGTTTTATTAGAATCTTGTAGAAAATATGGTAAAATACAAAAATTTATCCATGTATCAACTGATGAAGTATATGGCGAATCTATGAATAATATTAATGAAACTCATAAAACCGAACATTCTATTTTGTGTCCTACTAATCCTTATGCTGCTACCAAAGCATCTGCCGAATTAATAGCACAATCTTATAATCATTCATACAATATGCCAATTGTTATTACTCGAGGCAATAATGTATATGGTCCAAATCAATATCCAGAAAAATTAATACCGCGTTTTATTCAACAACTACAAAATAATCAAAAAGTAACTATCCAAGGAGATGGTAGTGCGGTTCGAGCATTTTTACATACCGAAGATACTGTTCGTGCTTTTGAAACCATATTAAATGATGGAGTTGTTGGAGAAATATATAATATTGGTTGTGACGATAATATGGAATATAGTGTATTAGATGTCGCAAAAATGTTAATAAAGAAAATAAAAAATACGGATAATTACGATGAATGGATAACTTACATTGAAGATAGACCCTTCAACGACCAGAGATATTATATTAGTAATGAAAAAGTGAAAAACCTAGGATGGAGTATTAAAGTATCATTTGAAGATGGTATAGATAGATTGTTGTAATCAACATAGAAATAAAAAATGATAATATAATAGATATGATACGTCCAGATTGGGATGCGTATTTTAAAGAAATCGTTCAAGTTACTTCAAAACGTTCCCCGTGTGAACGTTTAAAAGTGGGTTGTTTATTAGTAAAGGAAAACCGGATTATAAGTCAGGGTTATAATGGATTTTTACCGGGATGTCCTCATAAAAGCATTGTTCGTGACAACCACGAACAGGCTACTATACACGCCGAACAGAATGCGTTATGTGATTGTGCTAAACGTGGGGTGTCGAGTAACGAATGTATAGCATATATTACACATTATCCGTGTTTAATTTGTTGTAGATTATTGATAGCTTCTGGTATTAAAGAAATACGATATATAAATGATTATAGGAATGATGAATTGGTGCCCTATTTTCTGGAGCAAAAAAGCATACTTATTACAAAAATATAATTGTTTATTCTTTACATTTTTGTATACGTTCTAAACTGAAACATCGCAATATCGGTTTTAGATAATATTTTATAACTACATTTATCTAATTTGAAACCGTGTTTTGTAGTTATATCTTTCAAACTATATGGGAAATATGTATCACCTTCAACTTCTTTATGGATTACGGTAATATGTAACTTATGACATTTATCAAAATAATGTTTGTAAATATCGCTACCGCCAATAATAAACACACGTTCTCCCCATTTTTCCTTTTGTTTTTCTAGTATATTTTCTACATTTTCTTGAGTTGTAAAGACAAGGTTCTCTTTCGAACTTTTATAATTATATGGTTCAGATGTTAAAACAATATTATATCTATTTTTCAATGGTTTTATTGGTAAGGAATCGTATGTTTTGCGTCCCATTATGATAATATGTCCCCTTGTAAGCTTTTTAAACATTTCGAGGTCTTCTTCTATATCCCATGGAATGGAGTTATTCTTACCAATTACTCCATTTTCATTACAGGCAACTACGATTTCAAACATATAGAGTGTATATTCTATATATTTGGTTATTTTTATGTCAATGTTCTCGATGTTATTAAAAATATTTGGTAAAATTATTTATTTTTCGTTTTGTATTTTTTTGTTTTCTCGTTTTTGCGAGAGCCTTTTGATTTTCCTCCCTTTTTCCCCTTTTTACGTCTGGAAATACGTTTTTTACCACCTGATTTCGCACACTTTTTTTTCGAGAACATTGTTCTCAATATATCTAAGTTGTCCGAGTTTTATAGAAACTTCTACTTGACAATGATTCGCACTTACTACAGCTTGTCCTGATTCATCTTGAGTTGCTAAACGGGTATTTAATGAAGCAATGGGATTTTTACTTCTGTTATTATTTGTTTCGACAATGAATATTTGGTGTGGTTGATTTACAACTTCATCTAGATAATTGAGTGGTATCATGACGCCGAATAATCCTATTATATCCATATTCAATGTAGGTCCACTTATGATATTTTCCTGACGTGCTATAAAAGCCATATCAGTTTGCTTACATTGATATACAATTTTGGATTCATCAACTGTTTCATTGGCAATAAAACCTTCAATTTGCGATCTATTAATCATAGCCACTTGTTTATCAAATATAAAAAGTAAATTATTAGGGTCTTCCTTAATGTAATCGCAATATTTAACATCCTCCATCATAATTACATCATGTCCTGTCATTCCTACAGTTGGAAATGGGTTAATATCACTTTTATTAATAGTAATTTTCTCACGTTGGAGATAATCATTTTTCATTACTTCACGTCGTCTTTCACGTTGTTCTCTTCTCTGTTGCTCTTGGGTGTCATTTTCTTGGTCTAACCAATCGCCATTATTGAATATACTTGTAAGGTTATTTGGTGATTCGAAATCACTTATATTATTTACATCGTAGCCATCTTCACTAATAAAACTAATATCATTAAGTTCATCACTAAAACTAGGTTCTCTACTACCAAGTGATTCCTGTGTTTGGTCTACACCAGTTGGTGAATATGATTCTGGCAAATCGGTGGTTCCTCTAAATACATCATTATAGTTACTATTACTATAATCAAGGTCAGTGCTAGTTCTCAATACATTCGAACTGTCATCAGATATTGGAATCATTTCTTCTAATTCATCTTCACTATCACCTTCATCGGCACTCATTTCGGATTCATATATAGTATTTGTTAAAACCGCATCTTCTATGTTACTACCTTTTAGATTGGTGCCATCAAGATTAGCACTATCAAATACTGTATTGGTTACATCTGTTTTAGATAAATTAGCGTCTTCCAAATCAGCACCGCTAAAATTGGCAGCTCTCAAAGTCGCTTTAGATAAATCAGCATTTTCTAAGTTTGTTTCTATGAAATTAGAACCTCGTAAATCGGAACCTTGTAATTTAACACCTTTGAATTTTGCCTTTTCAAAATTAAAATTGTGTAATGTTATATTTTCACCATTAGCACCATTCTCAAGTAAGAGAACAATTATTTTATTGTATTTATCAAAACGCATAAAATCATCCGCATTACTAATAGGATATGGAATAGTGTTATATTTTTTAACAGCATTATCTAAAGGTGTTTTCCCACTTACATCTTCAAAACTAAGGTCTTCCATTTGTTTAATATTTGATTGTATGTATTCTAAATCAGCTTTGTTTATTGCTTTCATAAAATCAGCATTGGAAGAACCGCCTTTATGAGATTTTTTGGATCTAGTTCTCTTTTTATTTTTACTGGGACCTTTCTGTTTTTTAGTTTGAACCATTATATATTACTATAGGTATATATTATCATATCAAATTATGGAACAAAATGATTTATTATTATGCATTTTCACAAGTGTATTCGTAATTACTATTTTCATATATTGGCGAATTCATACTATTACTGATGATGTAAATGATTTATGATTCATTCATAAAAAAATACTTATAATAATATTCATTTTTAGTATGAATAGAATCTGGTGAAAGAATCAATCCAATTTGTTTCTTATTTGGTTCTACAGTTACTTGGTCGAAACGTAATAACGGTTTAATGTCGTTTCTAAATATACCTGTCATTTTTCGTATAAGACCACTAGGACCATATGATTCAATATAATACATTTTTCCATCTGTCAATTCTTCTGGTTTTACTTCCATCTATATATTATATCGATAGTGATATATTATGATAAAATTGATTAAAAGAAACTCTATTATATATATTATATAACAATAGATATCAACAATGATTGAAATACAAAATGATGAAGGATTTAATTATTTGAAAACCATACCAAAAAATTCTGTTGATTTGATATTAACAGACCCACCTTATATCATTTCAAGAGAAAGTGGAATGAATACCCATTATGAAAATGTCAAAGAAAATGAGAAAAACAACGTGGAATTTGTAAAAACAGAAGAAGAATGGCAACAATATAAAATCGATAACGGTTTTGATACTGATGATAAAAAAGAAAATTATATGAAATATGGAACTATATACGGAAAAAAATATTGTGTTAAGACTGATTATGGGGATTGGGATAATGATTTTACGATGGAAAACTTAGATAATTTTATAGGTGAATATTACAAAAAGTTAAAAAAAGGTGGGACTATGATTATGTTCTTTGATTTGTGGAAAATATCGGAGTTGAAATACCTAATGGAAAAACATAAGTTCAAACAAATTCGGTTTATTGAATGGATTAAAACAAATCCTCAACCATTAAATTCAAAAACCAACTATCTTACTAATTGTCGCGAAATAGCATTGTTAGGTGTTAAAGGTGGAAAACCAACATTTAATAGTAAATATGATAATGGTATTTATATGTATCCTTTACAAGGCGGGAAAAATCGTTTCCATCCTACACAAAAAAGCCTTCCATTATTTGAAGAATTGATAAAAAAACACTCCAATGAAAATGATATTGTATTAGATACGTTTTTAGGTAGCGGAACAACTGCTATTGCTTCTAAAAATACAAATCGTCAGTTCAAAGGATGTGAAATTTCTAAAGAATATTATGATAAAATTATGAAGATTGTTTGAATGAATATTATTTTTCGAGCTTGTAAATTTGTGTAGCATTTTTATGAATATACTTATGAGTAATAGTGAAACCCAATCGAGGGTCTTTTCTTTTTTTTTCGGACTCATAAATTGGTTTCAGCTTAGTTAAAGCTAAATTTAGGACATTATCAGCAGCCATTCTCCAAATTTCCTGGATTTTTCCATTTTCATATCGTGTAAAATAATGATACTTATATCTTCCAATTTTCTTTTCTTCCAAATACTTTTTCTGCTCTTCCCAAGTGGATTGAACGCTAATTCCATTATAAGTAGCATTTATATTTTTACCAGTAGTTGATTTGTATTCACATTCATTACCTTCTTCATCTATCGCATCCGCACCTGAAAATGTTTCTGCTACTTTATGATGTAAATGGTTAGCCATATGGATTTCGCGTGAACGAGCGTATGAAAATGGATCTCCCCAATTATTCTCAATACAGATTTGATACATACGTTCAAATAGATCGGAAAATTCCTTTTCGGGACTGACTGTTACAGTTTCTCCATTATCTTGCAATTCTGAAGAAATCATAATATTTTATATCTGATTTGCTTACATCATATATAAAATCTAAATTCAATTTTATACGTGGTTATTTATTTTAATACTCCTCATGTCTTACTGTTTGAAGTCTGCGAACGTGTGTTTGTAATCTTCGGTTTTCATCTTCCATATTATTACGCATTTGTTTTAATTGATTATTTTCAGATTGTAAATTGTTGTTGGCTTGACGTGACTGCATTAGATTTACAGCTTCTTGTCTAACATTAATGGGTTTTCCATTTCCGGTTGTATTATCACCATTTGTGTTATTGTTGTCATCTTCATCTTTTGTATTTTCTATTTCAAATTCAGATATTTTTAATTGACAATAAAATGACTCTAGACGATTTAAAAATGTTGATAAATGACCGCTATGATCGTAAGGATTACCTCCCGACTTATAGTGTTTACCAGTCAAGCCTATAAATCGCCATATTTCTTGATTTATCTTTGTCTTATAAGCATTGAATAAAAAGTATTTTTTGTCCCATTTAAATAGACCAACATAACCAGTCGTTAAGCTTACTAATAATTGTGAAATCCATACACTCCAAAATACCGTGTCATAATGAATATTATCTTTATTACTATTGATAGATAGTAATGCTGGATTTATTATAGAACATGCTATTAAAAAGATTTGAGTGGTGTTATATAACTTTGATACGCTATTGTAATTATTCGTACAATAAGTTAATATACCGTGAAAACGAGTCAATATAATATTCTTTTCATAACTATTCAACGATGGTAAATTTATAATGATTTCGTATATTTTATCAAAATCATCAATTACATTTTGTTTTGTCATCTTTAATAGTAAATTACAACAGGTTTTATTGTATTTATCGGGAGTATATACTTGTATATTATCATTTATAGTTAGCATTTGTTTACGTACATCAATATCTCTCTGTTTTTCAATAATATCCAATTCATATTCCTTTGTGCGTAAAGTATCTTCTTTATTTCGTAATGTTTCTTGTTCTATTTTTCTATCTGTGAATTTTTTTGATATGTCTAATAAGCTATTTTTATTATTTTCATAAATAAAATTCATATGTTTTACTACAGAGAAATAATCCAAAAAACTTATATTCTGGTAGGTTCCTAATTGATTCATATGTTCTTTAACGTATTGGTCTAATACTATATTGTTAATTGTGCTTTTTTCTGGGTCTGAATAATTGTTATCATATTCAAATTCATTTTGTAATATAGTATTAAACTGTTTCAATGTAATATGACCGCTCCCATTTGCATTCTTATCAAATATTTTTTTATGATGGTTATAAAATTCCTGTTCTTTTCGTTCTGTTATTCCTAGTTCTTTTATTTCGTTATTTAAATTATTATCATGAAGATATTTAAACCGTGAATTTATTACGGTTTCATTATCATTACTGTTTGTTCTTTTTATTCCTGTTGTGCTTGACTCAGAAGGGTCAAACTCTTTTAAAGCATCTTCCCATTTTTCTTCCTTTTCTACTTTTTCTTCTTTTCCTTCTTTTCCTTCTTTTCCTTCTTTTCCTTCTTTTCCTTCTTTTCCTTCTTTTCCTACTTTTTCTGCTTTTACACTTGCTATAGAATCTGATAATTCAGATATATTATCGTCTTCTTGTTTTTCTTGGTTTGTTTCTTGAGAAAGTTGATTCTCTAAATCTGGTTCTTCGTGGGAGCTTTTTTTCGACATTTCTTCGTCCTTTATTGACGACATTATATATTATTGTGCGAATTATTTTTTTGGTATATCAATAAAAAACAACTATATACAAGTTGTTTTTTATTTGGTTTTACGATGATGTATTACAATTATATGCGATTCCATTTTCGTTTTCAATTATTTTTTCTTTGAGTTCAGTATTAGGACAATATAATATTAAACAAAACTTTAACGTACTCGTGATGGCAGTATCATCATAACAAGGATGAAAGGTGTATTTATGTGTATCATTTAAACCCCACTTCCTAACGGAATAGATCTCGGAATAACTATACACACCTGTGCCTCTGCGTCTTCCCAGGGTAGTTTCGTAGAAGCCATTAGTATTCGGTTTTCTATTGTTAGGACCACGACCATTGAAAACATCTTTTAAATACTTAATGTAAAACTCTTTGATAATCTTAAATGTCGGAGCGGTTATAATCATCGGCTCTACCTCTTCTTCTGTATTTTGTTGAACTGTAGTAGAATTTAAATTATTAAATGCTTTATTGTAGGTACCTTTAGAAACGCATTGACTGTTTCTATACTTTGTGCTATTTGATCGCCACTCAAGATTTGAAATATTTTCAAATTCTAAGTTTGATAAACGAATATAGCGTTCAATACTTTCTAGATTAGTAAAGATAGTCAAGTGTGAACTGTCTTGATACCCGCATGCGCGACCAGCAAATGACTGTGAAGATACACTATCATCCGGTGAATTACTATAACGATCAAAAAGCAAACCAATATTACTAATGTCTAGTGTCTTCGCGCAACGAAGCTTTTCTTTTACAAAAACAATTGTTGGTTTTGATGGTTTTATTTTAAGAATATCATTGATATCATCTTCGTAGGCCAGGTCATACATGATATATGTAAAACGATTACCGCATTGGTTAATAAAGTTGTTTAATATAACAATTGATGCTGTTCCGGAAGGAATTCTGATTAAATGATATCTAGCATCATCTACATATCTATTAGTAATAAAGTTAAACAAACGTCTGATTTGGCGAAGTGATTGATTTTGGTCATAATCATTTTTGGACTTTTTACCGGAAATATCGAAATATTGTTGCAATTGCCCTCTTTCCTTTAGTGTATTAAGACCAATATAACCTTCATCGGGCTCTAAGTATATCTGAAATGCGACCTCGTGAAATTCAGATAAGTCTAATAAACAACCATTGGGAGTGGCTGAAAATTGAATTATCCTAATATTTTTCTGCGTTAACGAAGCAAGAGTAAATTCTAGGCTTGAAAATAATTTAGCAAGCGTTTGGTTACTCTTACAAGCAACTTGACATTCATCAATTACTATCAAAATATCCTCTTTATCTTCGATATCACTCTTTATAGAATTAATATTCTGCAAATGGCATATATTTTTAAGTATTTCAGGATTCCTTAACTTCTGCTGTTCCTCCCATTCGATCGAATTAACACCGGCAATTATATAAACGTTAGATGGTGAGATAGAATACTTCTTCATCATCTTATAAGTTGTATCAACTTGTGTGCCAGTTTTACCACTTTGCATAGGTGCAATAGCCATGCATATCCTCTTATTATCTCCAAAATTTAATGTAATTCGATCTGCGTGTTCCTTTTGATTTGGATAAATTCTAGAAATCCCCTGGATATCTTTTATGCGAATTTGGAGATCCATCTGAGCGAGCTCCAAAGCGTGAACTTGTTGATATGTACTCATGTTAACTTATTGCTTCATGGAATCTTCATGTAGTTTAGTTCAATTTTGTATTTTAAATTCAATTAGTACACAATATTATTTTGAATATTCATCCATTCTCGTGCTTTGCCGTTCTCCATGTCATGTAGTTTAACTATTCTATCTTCATGTGTTTATCAATAGTGACCTCTTTCAAGACATTTCGCATTATTTTTATATATTTATTTTATATATGAAATATTATCGTTCTTTACGCAGTGATGAATTAAAGAAATTAAATAACGGTAAAGGTTTGTCAGCTCATTGTGATAACTGTAAATGTAAACAATGCGTTTTAGCAGAATGTTGTAAAATAACTGATCGTCAGCATGTAAGTAGTGGCTCAAGGGCAAAAACTAAATCAAGATATATATCAGTTACAACTAGTGAACCCGTAGCAGCTTGGTGGTCTTCAAACACAGATGGTAAACCTAAATATAACTCTAATAAAGCAAAATCAGCAACCTATGTTGAAATAGATATGGAATACGAACCAAATAAAATTATTGACACTTGTGAAAGAAATTATGGTGCTACAGCAAATAATTTTGCAAAAGCGTCTTGTGAAGTTTTAATTATGGATGATATCAAAATGGAGTATATAACAAATATTTATCGTGTTAAAGTAATCCAGAAATGGGAATATGATTCATTACCAAACACTTATACAAAAAATGGATTATTTTTTAAGAAATTATGTAATATAATTAAAGGAACAAAAAAATATTTACTTTCTTTAAAAATACCAAAAATAGGTTTTAATATGGAATTTGATAATTTTCCAAAAGATTATTTATTAATTGAAAATAACGCAGATACAGATTATGAAAGTGAAATAGATGACTCAATGGATATAGATTCACAAGAAACAAATACTGATTATGAAGATAATATAGATTCACCTCAAGAAGTTATAGATATTACATCTGATAATGAAGAAATAAATGATTCACAAGAAGGAATAACAGATGTTGATAGTGAAGAAGAGTATATACGTAGACCTCGTAATAACACAAACAAAAAGAAAGTTGTAAAAGCAAACCGTAGTAATTTAAAAAACACAACAAAGAAAATAAGACCAACTTATAGAGAACCTAATTTTGAAAAATCTACCATCAAAAATACTCTTCCAAAACCACCAGTTCAAAATGATATTATCCAACCTGAAAAGAAAGATATAAGTTATTATATTCAAAATCTAAAGAAGTTTGGTATACGTATTCAAAATGCTGATATTCCTACTTTAAAAAAATGGACTAAACAAGATAGTGATATTAAAGCATTAGACATTATGTATAAATCGATTCAACATTTATATGAATCAGATTCTGACGATCATATAACTAGGTCTGAAACAATTAAAGAAATAAACGATGAAATTGAAAAAGAGAGAGAAATATTATCAAATCTTCCACCAGTTCAAAATATTAATAATAAACCATCTCAACCATTACCATCTACTGTTGAACTACCTACTCAACCACCAGTTGAAAATATTGATAGTAAACCACCACAACCACCTGTTGAAAAAAAGAGAAGACGAGAAGAACCTGAATATGATGAATTTACAGGTGAACCAAAACTTAAACGTTTTGGTAAAAAAGCAGGTAGAGGAGGTAAAAAGACATTAAAATATAAAAAGAAAGGTTCAAAAAAGAAACAGACCAAGAAAAAGTATAGCCAATAAAAATATAAGTCATAATTGTTATATTTTTATTCTATTTTCATATGTTTATCAATAGTGACCTCTTTCAAGACATTTCGCATTATTTTATCTTCAAAAGATTTGGTTTCTTCTTTTCCGTAACCACCTAATGCTGCCTGTGAATATTTTAAAAACTTATCGCAATTTTCTGACCCCAATACATCTACATTGGGTGTCTCTTTATACCAAATTGGTCTCATTCGATCATTCTTATATGCTACACCCTTTACTGCCTTACGTAAATGTTCTTTATTCAAGTCTTTTTCCCACTTTTCCGCATCTTTTATGTATACCGTTTCTCGTTTTAAATCAGTACAATGCAGTGGTCTATTATATAAATCCATATTATTTATACGTTCTATCAATACACGCGATAATCCATCTACAAATCCCAATTCTCCTGTTTCAACAAAGTCTTCTATTGATATTTCCATATCTTTTATGAAATCGGTTAGTGACATCGCATCTTTACATTTCTCATTAAGGAATACATTGAGATTAAACTTGTTATGACTGTTTGTATTTGTATTTGTTGTATTGTGATGATTATTACCCATGTTCTCAGTCATTTCCATCATCTTCTTATTTTGATCTATTATTAATTGTTTGAAATCCTGATTCTCTTTTACTAACAACATTATTAATGTCTCGTATTTGTTATTTTTCTCTTCCTCTTCCTCTTCTTTGTCTATATCATTATTAATAGTATCCTTTTTAATTTCGTTTTCTCCAGATGGTTGTTGGTTACATTTTAATTTATGTTTCCATAAACCTTGACGATATTTGAATTCTTTACCACAATGACATATATGACTTTTTATGATATTTTTGTCATTAGACGTAACTCTTTTATGTTTAGCAGTGTTAATATGTTTTTTATAATCACTCTTATTGCTTGTATAGTAAGAACAATCTTCACAACAAAATTTAACAGGCGATTTTTGGGTGTTTTCTGTAATCATCGTCCTCTTTATATAGAATGACATATTTATCTCTAAATCATTTTCCGCATAAATTACTTAATTTTTTTATGGTAACAAAAAAATCATTGATATATAGAATTGTTAGCATAATCGTAAGAAACGTAAAATGTGGATATTTAATATAAATTTTATCTTCAACAAAATGAAAATGGACATTTTAAAAATGTCCAATTTCAAAATCTTCACCGAACTTTTATTTTTACTTTTTCAGCGTAAAATTATTTATTTAATACACATGTTATTTTTTCGGTTAAATCCATAAATAACTTGTGAAAATCACGACGTTCTTCTAATATAAGGTCTTTAAGTTCTTGATTTTGTTTTAATAGTTCTTGGATTAAACTTTGATTATCTATTGTTGGTATAGAATCGTTATTAACAACAGGTGGTATAACTGGTTTACAAATGTGTTTATGTTTCCATAAACCAACTCTAGAAGTATATACTTTACTACATTCCAAACAATTAAAAGTATTGTTGTTATTACTAATAGGATTTATATGTTTATTTGTAGATAAATGTTTATTATAACTACTAGATTTGTTAGTATAATAATTACAATTCTCACAATGGTATTTAAATGTAGTGCCGTTGAATATTTTTGGAGTATTACATTGGTTTGTATATTCTTTTTTTATAGGAATTTTTTCCTTTTTCATAGGAGGTATAGGTTGAATACTATTAAGTGTTGCACCTAATTTTTCATAATATTCTTGTTCTATTTTACGCGCGTCGTAACCATCTTTACAATTATGGAATGCTATAATTTCCATAATCCAATTATTCCATCCACCATATTCACGAATTGTTTTATATACTTTTTGCGAATAGTTTGCGGATTTTGAATTACCACAACTAGCTTTATGAGCGTGTTTGCGTTGAACGAAGTTAGTAGTATGTCCTACATAAAGATCTTTATTAGTTTCATCTTTACAATAAATTTTATAGAATATAGTATTTGAATAGTCAATGTCAGTTTTCGGCATCTTAATATATTATTATATGAAATCTTTATATAACTATTTTCATTACTTATTATTTTCATATAAGACAATAATAATAAAATTGAAAATATTACAATCAAAGAATACCAATTAGCATATTCATAGAAACAAATATAACAATGAAGTCATTACAAGTAGTATATCAAGAAGATGAAGAACGAAGAATCAAACGTAGGAGAACAACGGAAGAAAATACAAATATGGAACCACGACGTTCGAGACGTATAGCAAATGGGTTGAAACAAAAGGAAATGATAGCAGTGGAAGCATTATTATCTTTGAAAAATGCTAGATTATAATTTAATTGTAAGGTAAATAACCAGTTTTTTAATGTAAATTAGTTTTCTTCAGCTAACAATTCTTCACGTTCTTTTTTACGGCGTATTTTATCAGCTTGTTTAGTTTCTTTATCTTGTTTGCGGTATAATCCACGTTTATCAGTTCCTTTTTCCCATTCCATTTCAGCAGCAATTCTATTTTGTTCGTCAATGCGTCTAAGTTCGCTTTGTTCTCGACGATCGAGTTTTTTCTGTTCTTTGGAAGGCATATAATATAATATGATATATGGTAACATATTATATAGTTTTTATACGTTTTTGAATATTATGATTTTTCATCAGACTTGGTATTTTGTTCTAATCGAATAAGTTTGTCTTGTATGAGTCGTATTTCTTTAAATATTCTTTCGATAAGTATGGCGGATGTTTCATCGGGTTTTGATGGAGTTGTATTATTCAATGGAGCTGGTGGTAATACTTTATATAAATAAAAAACATACAACAACCCGATTAGAAAGAAGTTATCGTAGTAGTCGTGGCATTTAATAAATAGTCTTTCGGCGTTTTTATTTGATTTGTTCTTATCTGGGTGGCATTTGAGAACAATTTTTTTATAACATTTCTTAACATATGCGTTAACAATAGAAGTTTTTTCATCATCAGGCTCTTTATCATCTTCATCTTTAACGGGTTCGTCTTCATTTTCTTTTTTTGGAGTATTTTCTGCTGGTTTTTCATCAGGATTGGCTTTTGTTTCGTCTTTTTTCATATTTTTAAATAGAAAATTAAAAAAATCATCGCCTTCGGTGTATTTATCACTCCCGTCATACGATGAATCATCTAATATGTTCTCATAATGATCCATAATTTCATATATTTTGTAAAATATATTGGTAGGTTCTTCCATTCTATTATATGATTAGATAAATATGTGTTCGTATAAAATTGATAAAGGTAATCTTAGAATTTTATACAGTAGAAAATAGAACAACATAAGAAAACAAGGATGACCGCAATGAAAACTCTTAATAAAGGCAACACCACAGTCACGGTGAAGTCGTCTAGAAGCGTGAAACCGTCGGAACCCCGCCAATACGGCAAATTCAGCAGCACTAAACCCCGTAAGCGTAACATACGTGGTGTGGCAACGGACATCAGGCAATTGTTTTCTCAATTCGTTGATTCAGAACAGACTACGAAGGTCGTCCACCTTTTGGAGGAGTTATTATTGGAATATAAAACACTCGATGAGACACAGCGAAAACAATCCAAATTAGCCAAATTGGAGAAGGAATTCTTATTCTCATTTAATAAGTAAATAAAACACACAAAAAATAAAAAAGGCTGTATATACGGTCTTTTTTATTTGTAATACAAAATTGAAATATAAGTTGCATTCAATAGCATAGTAAATAATAGATAAAATGATAGATACCAGTTTATCAACAATAATAAGTGATAATATAAATAAATTTGTCAAACCAAAGAATGATATTTATCGTATTAAATATGTAGAATGTTATATAGATACATATTTTGATGATGATGATGATACATTACAATATGATTTGGAAACTAATTATAAAAACCGTGTGGTTGAGATGGTAACAGAGCTGACGGATGAAGAAAAAATATTACAAAAAGAAAATGAAAATTGGATAGACGATTTCTATATAGAAGGTAGTCAAGAAAAGTATATAGGAATGATAGATACAGGATACTTGCATATAAAACTATTCAAACATATTTCAAAACAAATAGAATTAACAGATAATTGTAAAGACATATCAGCTACTCACACAAAACCGACACATAATTTTATGTGGATTTCATTAGATAAATTGAATTGATAATATGTGTTCTAACGTATTAGAAAATTGAAAAGCTTTTTTATTACAGTAAAGTAAGTAATCAAATAACAAGTATAGTATAATAATACAATACAAAATGACAGGACTTACTCTAAGAACTAAAAAAGACATTTGCAAAGGAGATATAGTTGTTTTATGCGAACATTTAAATGATGAATTTAAAGGTTCGTGTGAATTTCAACCTGAAGGTATTACTGAAGGAGGTATCTTATATAAATTCAATGATGGTACCACCGGGTATAAATCAGTAAGATTGTGCGTAGGTATGCACGGAAGTGGAGGGAAATGGTATTGGGTCAATAGTGAAAATGTTATGTCTGAATGGTCTGAAAATACGGATATTATATTTACTGCTAATACCAAGTTCGATACAGCACTTAAAAGTTTGGAAGGTGCTCCACCATTTACTAAAGAGGAATTACAGATATGGGAAAGGTGTTTCAATAAAATTGATATCATAAAAGTAGGTAAAAACTCAAAAATGTAGATAAATACTCAAACGAAAAGAATAAAACAATAAAAATTTAAAAACCAAAATAAAAAAGGCTGTATATAGGTCTTTTTTATTTATGTAAGTTTATTCCTTTTTATGATTTGGTTTGTCAATGTTCTCAATAGTAAAAAATTCAAAACTTTACAACTAAGCCTCTCCTTCATCGGAAGAACCAGTAGTATTAACTTGAATATTCAAATTATTGGTGGTATCAACATTAATACCATACTTTTTTTTACATCCGCGTTGGTGTGAAGACAGAGATTGTTTATTTTTTCCCACGAAATCATTACATAAGTCACATTTAAATACTCTATCTTTAACATATGCGTATTTGGGTTCAAGATACCTATCCAAATTAGGCATAGACAAATTATCAATTTGTGTATTCATCTTTTTAGTGAAGTCTCGTAGGATAGTATGTAATGTTTCTTTATTCGTAATAAATGAACGATAATCATCGTTTATACCATCAAGAATGTCTTTTGAAATGTTAATGTTCTCGTCATTGATATTAATATCTTTCAATTTATTTGATAAATTATCAATGATGTCAACTGCTAACCTGACTTTCTCGGGGTCATAATCACAATTTTGAATATATATTAGAATATTACCGTTATTGATATCAATTTGAAAGTTCTGTTTAAATGCGATTCCGCTATGTTGTGAAATGAAAATTCCAGACATATTTAAAGCTTCAATATCACGAATAAACTTAGATATTTCTTCCTTTGGAATATTATAATTGTATTCCTTCGTCTCAATCATGATGTCGGGTTTATCAACTCTTTTTACGATAAAATCACCTGCGGCTTTGATGCACGTAGTATTCGTAATTTCAGCATTGGTATAAAGGCTATTTAATAGAGATGATAATTGTTCTTCTCCGAACTTACCCTTATGGGTAGATGATTTATATTTACCCAAGAACCCTTCAAGTTCTCCAAATAACTTGTCTTGTGTATTAACTGATGTTTGAGTTGTTTCTTTGATATTATTAATACTATTAGATAGTCGTTCTTCTGAAGCAGATAATGTAGAATATAATGGCTGTTGTATGTTCTGTATAACCGTACTCAGTTTGTTCTCAATATTATTTAAAAAATCAGTTTGTGCGTCTTTATTATTCACATTTTCAGTTAATTTATATGTATCATTGGTTATACTATTATGAAGTTCTTTGAGATTCTCTTTAATTTGTGTTTGAAGAGTATCTTGATTCTTTGGAATAATATCATTTAATATCAACGTTGTCTTATCTATAAGAATAGAATTGCTTTTATCAATAAGAGAACTAATTTTTTCATTACTACTCAATGAATTTGTATTAATGATTTGCGAGAAATCATCAATATATTCTTTTTTCATATTATTCATTTGTAATGCCATATTATTAGTAATATCATTAGTAAGATTGGTAACATTATGGTTCATTGTATTCAATGAGGTTGAAATGTTCTCGATCTTCTTTTGATTATCTTTCATAAATGATAGCAATTGGGAATTAATATTACTATTCAAGTCATTTGTCATGTTGTTGAATATTGAATCCATAAAATCAATTAATAATAAATTGACATTTTCAAAGTCTACATTTGAGTGTTTATTATAAAACTCATAAATTTTTTGATTAGATACTGCAATTGTGTAGTCATTATGTTCTTCAGTCATTATAAATTATAATATAATATAATATATAGTTCTCTCTTTAAGTATTTTAAGTTCTTATTAACTTAGTGATTAAGAATATTAAGAACTTACTAAACTTATTAAAATCTTAAATATCTTAAATTAAGAATATTAAGAACTTACTAAACTTATTAACTTTTTACAACTCATA
>Ga0233439_10000506_pt1 | contig 58070 bp, 59 predicted proteins | sample SI_123_September_6_FD_182713 | JGI IMG/M metagenome (GOLD analysis project Ga0233439, IMG submission 182713) | Seawater microbial communities from Saanich Inlet, British Columbia, Canada - SI_123_September2016_100_MG | ecosystem: Environmental > Aquatic > Marine > Inlet | place: Canada: British... | reverse complement strand
CTAGTGCTGATACCATGAAATTATTTGGTGAGAATTGGCAAAAAGCTCTCAATGAAGCAGGAATGAATTCATTCAAAGAATTTGGTGAGAATTGGCAAAAAGCTCTCAATGACTCTAATACTGCTACCTTCAAACAATTTGCTGAAAATTGGCAAAAGGCACTTAGTTCATCTGGTTTAGAACAGATGAATGCATATGGTGAAATGATGAAAAAATTTGCTGAAACTTGGACTTCAATGTGGCCAAAATACCAATAAATTGTTGAATTGAGAGAAAAATTTCTCTTTTTTTGTACTTGTACTGGATTAGAAATTATGACTGCAGTAGGAGTAACTGGATATTTATTTCATTTAGAAGAATATGTACTATCTTTAATTTCCGTGATTGTCTTTGGTAAACTAATTCTTTTCCATTTTATTATGGAATATTTTGATAGAAAAAATTACAAACCAAAAACTCCTATGATGTGGAAAGAATAAAACCCTGATTAATTTATAATTTTTTGATGTCAGTTACTCAGAATGAATATTATGTAGAATTATCTAGTTTTGATGATTTAGCAAGATTGACATGTGCATTACAAGAATATCCTAAACGAGTTTATTCTCAAGAACTAGACGGTACTAGAATTATCTCAAGTAGTTTAACACTTGCAAATACATTGTTGATTTTTTATGCACCAATGCCAAAATTAGGTAGATATGTTTCATATCAAGTTGATTCTGGAAAAGAGATTTGTGATGTTGTTGAATCTACAAAAACTAATTCTAATTATGCTCCAATTATTCATATGGAATCTAAGATTTCATCTTTACCAGTAGAATCAAAGAAAATATCTGATCAATTCCATCCAATACAAGTAAAGGATCTAGGAAGTTTATCTCGATTAACATATGATCCAGAATTCCCAGAAGAACAAAATCTTACACTTTATGCATTACCACACAACAAATCTTGGGTAATGGGATACATTACATCTCTTGAAATGGATGAAGTATACTATAATTTCAATTACGTTGAATTAGATGCAGAACCAACTAAGCATTTTGTCAAATATCGGGGAAATCAAGGTCAAGATCCAGAATTTTCTGATAGTTTTGATCACGGCTATTCGTATCTCCCAATAGTCAAAATAAAATCAGAGCACTCAATTTTTGGTTTGACTGAATAAATTTTCAATTATTTCTGATTAAGTTTTTGATTTTTGCCCTTGCTTCTTCAACCAATCGTTTTATCACTGGGATGTAAATTTCAGATGTATAAACAATTTCAATATCTTTGTAATTTTCAATATTTAGAAATGTAGATGCAATTATCTGATTTTTTTCAACTTTAGGCTCATTTTTCTCATGTCTTTTATGATTAATAATTTCTAAAAAAACTGGCAACTGTCTTTTTATTTCAATATCTAATTCTTCTTTGGAACGTAATTTTTTATTACTTAATGGAACTTGAATTTCTTGATTAATATCATCTTTGTATCTATCTGATGCTCTAATCATAATTTTTACATCAGGTAATTTTTCAAATTTTTTTCTAAAGTTACATATTTCATTCATAAAGTTTGGATATGGATTTTCATGTTCTTCAGAATATTTTCTTTTAAACCATTCTGAAAATTTAATGGCATTTTCATCATTCTTTAATTTTGCTTTTTGAAGAAAACTTTCTTTGGTAATTGGTTTAGTTAAAAATAATCCAAAATCTCTATCAGCTTCTTCAAAAATTCCTATGATTATTTTATTTCTTAAATCAATATACTGTTCAAAAAAATGATTTACATAAAATGGATCAGGATCATACTGTTTAATTTGTTTTAAAGAAATTTCACATTTTTCTATTGCTTCTTCAATATTCATTGGACTGTATTGGATTGTGAATTAGCGTATTTTGATTGTAATTTTAAACTAATAGACAATTCTTTGAAAATTTCATTTACGCTAACGTCTACTAAATTTATTGTAGCATTCTCTTTAACAATTTGTTTCTCAAATTTCTCTTTTATTGCAAATGATACTGATGACCAATGTAGTGTACCTTTCAATTGTTCATCTACTGTAGAATTAGTTGTTGGGAAATTTGCTGGAGAGAAAACAATTCCATTTGTCCACTGCATTGTAGGAATTCCTCCCCCTGATGATCGTGTACTAAATGCTATTTGTTTTATCCAATCCTCAAATTTGTATTCAATTATTTCATGAATAATCAATTTTTTCCAGGGTTCAATAGAAATTTCCATTAATTTCAATCATACGATGCTGATTATAACCCTATTTTTTGTGCCTATTTTTAGATATTTTTCTTCAAATTTTGATAATTATTTTTTAATTTAATACTTCAAAAATCATTGCTTAATTAGTAGAAACTAATTATTATTTTTTGTAATGAAGAAATGGGCTGATTACTTAATTTCAGAAGTAAGCTATGATTCTGAGCATTTAATTTCAATAGCTACACGACATCAAGATACTGATAATGGTATTACTGAAGGCGAACCCATAGATCGTTTAACGATTGCTTCTGACATAAAAAATGGATTTACATACATTACAATTTACAGTGGAAACAATTCTTGGAAACCAGGTAACAAACTTAAAACTTTTTCAATTGAAGGTAGTCCTTATCTTAGATTAGATAAAAATAAAGTGAAATTAGATTTTCTAGGAGATTTACCTGAATCTTTGTTTGTAGAAACAATTCAAGAATTAGAATTACAACCTGAACCAATTACTGAACCAGAACCACCTTCTAGCCCTAGAGGTTCATTACCAAAAGAATCAGCAGAAGAACTTCCACAAGAATTAGAATTACAACCTGAACCAATTACTGAACCAGGGGAAGAAGAAGCTACTGCTGAACAATTATCACAAGTAAATGATATTCAACAACAAATAGATGATTTAGAGAATATTCTATCAAACCAAAAATTCACTGAACCAGGGGAAGAAGAAGCTACTGCTGAACAATTATCTAAAGTTAAGAAATTAGAAAAAGAAATTAAAAAATTAGAGGCTGTGGAAAATAAACTTGATAATTCAGATAATGTTGAAATTAAAATTCCTGAGTCTTCTTCTCAAGAAGCCTATTGTGTTAAGTGCAAAACAAAAAGAATTATCAAAAATCCGGAAGAAACTACCATGAAAAATGGCAGACCTGCAATTAGAGGAATTTGCTCAGTATGTGGATCTAAAGTTTTTAGAATAATTAAAATGAAAAAATAAAAATTTATTTTACAAACTTGGAAATAATTACATTTGTCCTGATTGCCACGCCTGATTGAATTTTTTAATTGCTTCTTGGTATGCTACAATTGAATCATCTCCAGATGATTTTAGGAATTTTTCCCATTGACCATTGAATTTTTTAATTGATTCAATGTTGGTTTCTTTAAAGATATTTTCCATCATCTTTGTTTGTTGTTTAATGTATTCAGGTCCAATTTCTTCCCAAGTATTTTCCCAACTTGAACTAACTTTCTTTAACATTTCTGCATCTGATTCCAATGCTTTTTGACATGCATCATGATATGTCATTAAAGTTTCATTTGTGGCTTTTTGCCATTGTGCAAGTGAATCTTTCCATCCACTTAAAGCAGAATTGTAATCTTTCCAGGCCTTTTCAAATTCTGGTTTTTTTGACGAATTTGAAACTTGTTTTTTAGGTTTAGAAGCAGTTTTTTTTACTGTCTTCTTAGACTTACTTTTTTTCTTGACTGCCATGTTGTACTTTGAAAATAGTAGATGTTAAATCTTTCAATAATTTTATCATGTGAAAATATATGATCACTAAACATCTGATGCTTTTGAAAATATCGGATTATGCTTTTTGTCCTTGTTTTGAAATAATTTGTAATGTACTTTGCATAGATTCCGTGTCTCCCTAAAACTAATTTTTACAGTTTCTATAGCTTTTTCTTTACATTCTGATATACTGCATTGCATTTGAAAAAAATACCTGCCATTTACTAATAAAACTTTGAAATTATGTAATTACCAATGCTAACTTTTTATGATTGTAAAATGTCAAAAAAATATGGATGATGAAGAAAAAGGAACACAATTTTTAAAATTAATTGACGATCAAAATAATATTCAGTGGAAAATTATTGCAAAATTAACCTCTTTGATTTCATCTGAATGGAATTCTGAAGAATTAAAAAATGAACTTAAAACTATGGTGGAAGAACATTCTGAAATTACTAAAGAATTGAATAGCTTAGATGATAAAGGGAGTATTTTATAATGCAGAATCAACCATTAGTGCAATAAATAATACTGCCAAGTAAGGACTAGAGAATTTAAACAATGTCCAGGCTGCGTGTTCCATTGGTTTGACTATGACCCATACTGATAATCCTAGCATTAATGCACCTGAAGCAATTGCAGTCCATAGATATACTGCTCCTACCATCTCTTCACCACTTTGATTTGTAATGAAAAATGGGGCAATTGAAAATAATACCATTACAACAGTTGAAATTGCAATAGCTCTTACAGCAGTTTTTTCTGATTGTACTGCGGTTAACATTGGAACATCGACTTTGTTATAATCTTCTTTGAAATGTAAAGTGAGTGCCCAAATATGCATTGGAATCCAAATGAATACTAAACCTGCCATCGCAAGACCCATTGTCCATAAATCTGACATGGTCACTGCAACCCATCCAATCATTGGTGGTGAACCTCCACATAATCCACCTAAAATTATGTTAGTTCTAGAATTTCGTTTTAAAACATATGAGTAAATTATGATGTTGTTTACTAATGCAAATGCAATGAAAGCAGTTGCCCATATTCCTTGTTCTAATGTTGTTGTAAAAGAAATTCCAAATGCTAAAACCAAGGAAATACCTGCTAATACTAATCCAAAATTCCTTGCCTTTACTGCAGGATCGATTCTTTTTGATGGTAATGGTCTGTCTTTTGTTCTTTCCATAATTGCGTCAATATCTCTATCGTGATAATTGGTCAAAGTATTTGCTGCAGCTGAACCAGAAGCAACTGAAAATAACATTAACAGCCATGTTGCTGGTGATATTTCTATATTGTAAATATTGGAAGCAGTTAGTGCTGCACCAAATGCTGTAAAAACCAATAAATACCAAATTTTTGGTTTTGTTAATTCATAGTATACTGCTACTCTGGATTCAGATTTTTGTTTTTGCAATATTAGTCACTATCCTTTGATGGCATATATGGCATTGCTTTCATTCGCGATTTCATTTCGATGAATGATTCAGAGGACTGGATTCCTTCAATTCTACCAATTCGTTCAGAGACCATTTTATGCATTTGATCTAATGATTTTGAATACATTGTAACTAGAATATCAAATCTACCTGTAACTTCTGCAACTTCTCTAACCCCATCTATTTTAAATAATTCATCAATTATGTGATCTCGTTTTTTTGTATCCATATTGATTCCGGTTAATGCTTTAACATTGTAACCAAGTTCTTCATCATTAACAACAATTGTAAAACGTTCAATCAGTTTTCTCTTAACTAATCGTTTGATTCTTGAATAAACGACAGATGAGTTAACATTGATTTTTTTTGATAAGCGAGGAACTGAAATTGATGCATCATTTGATAACTCTGATAAAATTTGTAAATCTAAGTCATCTACTTTTGCCGTCTAAAACACCTGAGTCGATCTAGTTTTCTGGATCTTATAAAGTTATTATTGTAAAAATTGCAATAAATTCTCTAAATCTTGTCTTTTTTGTATAACATCTCTGCCAACAAAACTGCTCCTTTTGCTGAACCCATTTTTTTGTTGTGAGAAAATAACATGTATTTTAAACCGTTATCAAACAATTCTTCAGTTTCAACTCTTCCAATAGTTGTAGTCATTCCATCTCCAACACTTCGTTCCATTCTTGGTTGAGGTCTAGTTGGATCTTCATGAAATGCATAGTATTTTTCAGGAGCAGATGGTAAACCAGATACTGAAATATCTTTATTGCATTGATCATAGGTTGCTTTTGCTTTTGCAGGATCTATTTTTTCTGTAGTCTCTACAAAAACTGATTCTGTATGTCCATCTATTACAGGAACTCTGGTACAAGTACAACTAATTCTAATATCTGCATCTTCAATTTTCCCATCTACCAATTTACCTAAAATTTTTCTTGTTTCTAATTTTACCTTATCTTCTTCTTTTGGAATATATGGAATAATGTTATCTGTAATTCCCATTGCAGATACTCCTGATTTACCTCCTCCTGATATTGCTTGCATTGAAGTCATCATAACTTTTTTTGCACCGTATTTTTCAAGTAATGGTTTTAATGTAATTGCTAAACCTGTTGTAGTACAATTTGGTAATGGTGCTACCCAACCTTTCCAATTTCTATTCTTTTTTTGAGTCTCAAGTAACTCTGTTTGTTCATCATTTATTCCTGGAATTAGTATTGGTACATCATCTTCATATCTATAAGCGGAACTTGTAGAAATTACTGGTAAATCTGCAGCCATTTTGGTTTCGATATCTCTAGCAGCTTCTGATTCTACTGCTGAAAATATTAGATCTAACTGAGACACATCAATTTCATCAACTGATTTTACTGTCATTTCTTTGATGTATTCTGGAATTTCACCACCTACATCCCATGCTATAATTCCGCTTGCATCTTTAATTGAATCCAAATATTTTTTCCCTGCTGAACGTGAGGATGCTGCAATCTGAGTAACTTCAAACCATGGATGATTGTTTAGGGATTGAACAAATTCTTGACCAACAGAACCTGTGACTCCAATAATTGCCACTCTTTTTTTACTCATAATTGAATATTGATCGCCTTCAATTAATAATCGTTTTCTGGATTACCCAAACATACTAAATCGACTAATTCCATTTGGAACTGTGAAAATACGAACAAAACCCTCAATCATTAAACATGTATCTGTAGTTCATGGGGGACGAAATCCTTCACAAAGCACTGATTCTAGAATTATTGATTTTAGTTCAAATGTATCTCCAGCTGGTACTCCCTTATCTGTAAAAAAATCTCTCAAAAAAAATATTGAAAATATCCAACATTATCCAGACTCTAGTTCGTCAACAGTCATTTCAAGCCTAAAAAAATACACTGACCTGGAAAAATCAAATCTAATAGTTGGAAATGGGGCAATTGAAATTCTTTATAATTTCTGTTTTGCATTTTTATCTAAAAAAACTAAAGTATTGATTCCAATTCCAACTTTCCAAGAATATGAAACAGCAGCTAAACTCAATGAATGTAACATTTCATATTTTAAAACAATGAATTTATCTGAAAATCTTGATATTTTTATTTCAAAAATTCCAAAAAATGGATGTATATTCATTTGTAATCCAAATAACCCTACAGGACAACTGTTATCAAAAAATCAATTGCTACAAATAATCAAAAAAGCAAAAAAATTATCTACAATTATATTTTTAGATGAATGTTTTATAGAAATGGTTCCAGAATCAAATGAATCAGTAATACCATATGTTAAAAAATACAAAAATCTTTTTGTTTTACGTTCATTGACAAAATCATTTGCATTACCTGGAATTCGTATTGGATATGCCGCAGGCTCAAAAGAAATAATTGATATTTTACAAAAAATAAAAATACCTTGGAGTGTAAATTCGTTAGCTCAAGATGCAGCAAATAGTGCCCTTAAAAATAAATCGCATCTTGATAAATCAAATTCCATAATTAAAAAAGAATTAATTTTCTTGACGAATAAAATTGATAAATTAAATGGGTTTGATTGTAATAATTCTTCAACAAATTTTATTTTGATAAAAACAAAAAAAGATTCAACTCAATTACAAAAAAAATTTCTTGAACATAAAATCTTGATTAGAGATTGTAAAAATTTTAGAGGATTAGATAACCATCATATTAGAATTGCTGTTAAATCTCATAAAGACAATTTAAAACTTGTAAAAGTATTGGAGAAAATAAAATGAAATCTTTGATGATTCAAGGTACTTCTTCTGGAGCAGGAAAAACAACGTTAGTAGCAGCACTATGCAGAATTTTTTCTGATAAAGGTTACAGTGTTGCACCTTACAAATCTCAAAATATGTCCAATTTTGCATATATTACACCTGAATTTGAGATATCTCGTGCTCAGGCAATTCAAGCTATTGGTTCGAGATGTGAAATTACTCCTGATCTAAATCCAATTTTACTAAAACCAGTAGGAAACTACAACAGCATTGTATATCTAAATGGAAAACGATACAAGAAAATGCACGCAAAAGAATACTATGAAAAATTTGTAAATCATACAGGAATTGATGTTGCAGTAAAATCTCTTAAAACATTACAGAAAAATTATGATTTGGTAATTTTAGAAGGTGCAGGTTCTCCAGCTGAAATTAATTTACAAAAATTTGATATTGCAAACATGAAGATTGCTCATAAAGCCAATGCATCTGTATTGTTAGTTTCAGATATTGACAAAGGTGGTTCTTTTGCAAGTCTTGTTGGAACTATGGCTTTAATTGAAAAAAAATATCAAAAACTTGTAAAAGGTTTCATCTTTAACAAATTCAGAGGAGATTTAGACGTATTAAAGCCTGGATTTCAAAAACTCAAAAATATTACAAAAATACCTGTTTTAGGTACTATTCCATTAATCCCACTAGACTTACCTGAGGAGGATTCACTTAATGTTATTCCTAAAGATATTCAATGGACTAAGAAAAATATTTCAAAAATTGATAATGAATTAAACAAATTGGCAAAAACTGTCAAATCAAATATAGATATGAAATCTATAGAGAAGATGTTACAATGATCATTGAATCTATTTTTGTAATTGGATTATCTATTTTACTTGATTTTAAGTTTGGTGATCCTAAAAATAAATATCATCCTACAGCTTGGATTGGATCTTTGATTGCTAAACTTACTCCAATAGTAAAAAATGAAAATCCAATTATAGAGAAACTTGGCGGTGTTTGTGTTGTTACTATAACTTCTGGTTTAGTAATTGTACTACTTTTTGCATTGAATGTTGGAATTATAATGATCTCTGTTGATTATATCGCATTAATTGTCTCTGTAATTATTGGTGGATTATTATTAAAAACTACAATTGCTATTCGTGGAATGGAAAAACATGCAAAATCTGTTCTTGAATCCTTGGATGAAGATAATCTAGATTTGGCAAGAACTCATCTATCTATGATTGTTAAGCGAAATACTACAAATTTAGACAAAAATCATGTACTTTCAGGCGTGCTTGAAAGTATAAGTGAAAATACAGTTGATGGAATCACTGGACCGTTATTTTATTATGCTCTGCTTGGATTACCTGGCGCATTTGTATATCGTGTAATTAACACCGCCGATTCTATGATTGGATATAAGACTGATATTTTCAAAAATGTTGGTTGGTTTGCAGCAACTTGTGACAGTATTCTAAACTATATTCCATCTAGATTGACAGGGATAGTGATGATAATTTCTGCTGCAATTTTACAAAATAATTGGAAAGAATCTTACAAAATAATGATTAGGGATGGCAAAAAAACCGAAAGTCCTAATGCTGGATATCCTATGGCTGCTTTAGCTGGAGCTTTAGAAACAAAATTTGAAAAAATTAATCATTACAAATTAGGTGATGGTGAAATCATTCTAACAAAAGAACATGTACATTCTGCAATATCTATAATGAAACTTACTTCGATACTTTTCTTTGGAATTGTTTCCATTCCAATAATTTCTATTTTATCTATTCTAGGGTGGTGGATACATGTTTAAAGAAATTGGATCTGTTTTTTCATTTTTAACAATATTTCCATCAACAAATGCTTCGTTAGATAATATTGCAAAATACATGTTCATGTTTCCTGTAGTTGGAATTGTTATTGGACTTTTAGTTGGATCATTGGGTTTTGGATTATCTTTTATTTTAGAACCTTTGTTAGTCAGTTTGTTAGTTGTTGCATCTATTGCAATAGTTACTGGAATACATCATGCCGATGGTTTAGCTGATTTTGCAGATGGATTGATGGTGAAAGGATCAAAAGATAAAAAACTCAAAGCAATGAAAGATCTTTCTACAGGTTCAGCAGGTATTGTTACAATTGTATTATACCTAATTGGTTTGATAATTACTATTTCACTTACAAGTGGATTTGATTTGTTTAAGGCGATTTTGATTAGTGAAATTTTGGCAAAATTTTCAATGGTTTTGATGGCTAGTTTAGGCAAATCAGCTTCATTAGGCTCAAATTCTCCCTTTGTTGAATTTATGAAAGATAAGAAAAAACTCACCGCAGCATTTCTAATTATGCTTATTCCTGTAATTATAATTGGTGAAACAACAGGTTTGATAATGCTTGGTGTAACTATTGTTTTGACTATGTTCCTCTTGGCTTTGTCCACTCGTAGTTTTGGTGGGATTACTGGTGATGTATTGGGATCTACCAATGAATTTACTCGATTGGCTTCTTTGATGGTATTTGTTTCAATATGATTGGCCTTGTAATGGCTGGCGGTAAAGGTACTAGAATGAATCTAGATGGTGAAAAACTTTTACTTAAATTTAAAAAACCTGTAATCCTTCATGTAGTTGATTCATTAAAAAATTCAAACTCTTTTTCAAAAATTATAGCTGTTACTAGTTGTAATTCTCCTAAGACAAAAAAATTATTGGAAGAAAATAAAGTTGAAATTTTTGATACATCTGGCATTGGTTATGTAGAAGATCTAAATTTAACACTCAAAACTATCAATGATCATGTTTTAGTAACATCTGGTGATTTACCTTTACTTGATGAAGAAATAATTAAAAAAATTATCAATCAATTTAATCCTAAAAAAACTTGGACTAGTATTCTTGTAACTAACAAATTTTTAACTTCTCTGGGTTTAAAGTCTGATTTTTCTGTTGATTTTAATGATCAAAGATGCCATTATACTGGAATTTCTTTGGTAAATTCAGAACAAATTTCTTCTCTAGAAAATTTGGATGAAAATTATATTATAATTGATGATAAGAGAATTGCATTTAATCTAAATTCTAAAATGGATTATGATTTACTCAGCACTGCCTGAAATTTTACCATTAATTTCAGCTTTTGAACCTGTTGGTTCTGAAATTGTATTACCGCAGGAATTACATGCTATCTGTGTTGATGCGTGAGAATAAACTATCTGTAATTCACCACATTCGTTACAATTAACTTTTTGAAATTTACTCGATGGTTTTGGAATTTCGATGTGATCTTTCTTCATGCTGCTATCAACTCAAATTTCTTAATTCTGACACCTTTTTTATTGTATTTCTTTTTACAAACAGTACACGTCATAATAGGAGTAACTTTCTTTGTAACTTTGGCTGGTTTTGCTAATTTTGGGAATTTTTGTCCACCATATCCTCTTTTACGTTCTGCGTGTCGGCGTTCACCAGCTGCAGAACCTCGTCTTTTTCCAGCCTTGTAAATGGAGATCTTTTGCTCAGTATGTGCATTACATTTTGCACAAAACTTTCTGATCACCTTAGGAATGTTCATATCAACAAAACCTCTTCAACCGTAATTTAAGCATTGAATCTATAATAGGCGCAAATTCTAATTATAAGAAGTGAATTCGAGCCTAGCAAATTCGATCTTGTCTCTTAACTCTGTAGCAATGGGTGATAAGAAAGCCGATCTGATTTTAAAAAATTGCAATTTAATGTCTGTCTATACACGGGAAATTATTCCTCAGATTCAGATTGCAATTATAAAAGATAGAATTGCATATGTTGGTCCAGATGCAAATCATACAGTTGGTCTAAAAACTACTGTAATTGATGTAAATGGGAAATATGTTAGTCCTGGTTTTGCAGATCCGCATTTACATATTGATCAATTTGTTTTACCATCTGAATTTGCAAAAAAGGCTTTACTTTGTGGTGTAACATCTCTATTTTCTGATCCTATTGATATTGTAAGTGTAGGTGGATATCGAGGCTTTCAAGAATTTTTAAAACTTGGTGAAAATTTACCAATCAGAATTTTTCAAGTAGTTCCAGGTGGTCTTCCAGTAGATGCAAAATTTAGTAGTAGTAAATCATTATCATTATCACAAGAAAAAACTGCAATAAAACATCCACATGTACTTGGCTTGGGGGAAGTTTTTTCTTGGACCAAAGTTACATCACGTGATCCAAAAACAATGAAATCACTTTCATCAATGTTGGAATGTGATTGCATAATTAATGGACATACTGCTGGAGCAAGTGAGAAAAAACTCAATGCATATGTCTCGTCTGGAATTTTATCTTGTCATGAACCAATCAATTTTGATCAAGTTTTAGAAAGATTACGTCTTGGAATGTGGATAATGATTAGAGAGGGTTCAATTAGACGTGATTTGAAGGAAATAATTCCACATGTTTTATCCCATGGGACATATCTTAATCGCTTAATGTTTTGTTCTGATGGTCTTGACCCTCTGGATATTTCTAAATTTGGTCATATAGATCACTGCATTAGAGAATCAGTAAATCTTGGTCTAAAACCAATAGATGCAGTTACTATGGCATCAAAAAATAATTTTGATTATTATAATATGGGAAAAGATCTTGGAGGAATAGCTCCTGGTAAATTAGCAGACATTCTAGTTTTTGATGATTTAAAATCATTCAAACCAAACAAAGTCTTTGTCGGAGGTAAACTCGTTGTATCAAATGGACAAATAGTTACTCCAATTAAGAAACAAATGATATCACCTTGGATTAAAAAAACTGTAAAACTAAAAAATTTCTCTAAAAATGACTTTGTAATTAAATCAAAAAAGAAAGATGTAACTGCAAATACTATCTATATGCAAACTGAAATCATTACAAAGTTAGGTTCTGCTGAACTTCATGCTAAAGACGGTCATGTTTCTGCTTCGGTAGATTCTGATATTTGGAAAGTTGCAGCATTTGACAGAATTCATGGAACTGGTAAACATTCTATAGGATTTCTTGAAAATTTTGGTGCAGATATTGGCGCTTTTGCTTCAACATGGAGTTTTCATGAAAATGATATGATCGTAATTGGTTCAAATGATTCTGATATGGCAATTGCATCAAATCATCTCATCAAGAATCAAGGTGGACTTGTTGTAGTTAAATCTGGAAAAGTTATTGCTTCACTACCTTTACAGTTTGGTGGCATCGTCTCTACAGATTCTTTTGAAAAAGTTTCATCTAATTTTGAAAAAATCAATAATACTATTGTGGATTCTGGTTCTAAGTTTTCTAGACCTCATTTAATTCCGCTATTCTTACCCTTCTTGGCTCTACCATCTGTTAGAATTCTTTGTGGTGGAATTGTTGATGTGAAAAAACGTAGTTACATTTCACCGATCTACTAAGTAAATGTTAAAAAGGGGGATTCAGTGGATTGAAGCTGAATCTAAATGGCATCAATTCAACAAGGACCAAATGGACCTGTATTAGTTCTCAAAGAGAGTGCATTACAGCAAAAAGGCAAAGATGCTCAACAAAACAATATTGCAGCAGCAAAATTAGTTGCACAATTAGTTAGAAGCAGTCTTGGACCTAGAGGTCTTGATAAAATGTTAGTTGATTCCTTAGGTGATGTTACTATTACAAATGATGGTGCTACAATTCTAAAAGAAATTGATGTTCAGCATCCTGCAGCCAAAATGATGGTTGAAATTTCTAAAACTGTTGATAATGAGGTAGGAGATGGTACAACTTCTTCTGTGATTTTTGGAGGGGCATTATTGGCTAGAGCAGAAGACCTTCTAAACAAAGATGTTCACGCTTCAACTATTATCGATGGATATCAAGCAGCATCTGATAAAGTCCTAGAAATTTACTCCGATTTGGCAAAACAAATTCAGCCTGACGATAAAGCATCTCTATTAAAAATCGCTACAACTAGTATGCAATCAAAATTAATCTCTGAAGATAGTTCATTACTTTCTAAAATTATTGTTGATGCTATTCTTAGTATTACAACAAAGAAAGGTGATACTTATTCTGTTGATCTTGAAAATATCAAAGTAGAAAAGAAAGCTGGTGGTTCAATTGATGATACACAAATTGTAAAAGGAATTGTTTTGGATAAAGAAATTGTTCATAGTGGAATGCCTACAAAAATTGAAAATGCAAAAATTGCATTACTTAATTCAGCATTAGAAATTGAAAAAACTGAGTTAAGTGCAGAAATTAGAATTACTGACCCTACTCAAATGCAGATGTTCTTAGAAGAAGAAAATAGAATGCTAAAAGCTATGGTTGACAAATTACATGATGTAGGAGCTAACGTCTTAATTTGCCAAAAAGGAATTGATGATATTTCACAACACTATCTTGCAAAATATGGTATTATGGCTGTTCGTCGTGTTAAAGAAAGTGACATGATTAAACTTTCTAAAGCAACAGGTGGACGTGTAATTAGTAATCTTGATGATCTTTCAGAAAATGATCTTGGCGCTGCAGATTTGGCACATCAAAAGAAAGTTGAATCTGATAAATGGGTCTTCATTGAAGGATGCAAACATCCACAATCAGTTACTATGTTAATTCGTGGTGGAACTCAAAGAGTAATCGATGAAGTTGACCGTTCAATTCATGATTCTTTAATGGTTGTAAAAGATGTTATAGAAAAACCAGCAATTGTAGCTGGTGGTGGTGCACCTGAAGCATTTGCAGCCTCATTACTCAAAGATTGGGCTGATCATTTTGATGGTCGTGAACAACTTGCAATCAAAAAATATGCCGAGGCTCTAGAAACAATTCCTCTTACTATCGCTGAAAATGCAGGAATGGATCCAATTGATACAATGGCTAATCTTCGTGCAAGACAAAATCAAGGTCAAAAATGGACTGGAATTGATGCTAAAAATATGAAGATTGCAGATATGATGGCAATTAACGTCGTAGAACCAATTGTAGTTAAAGAACAGATAATTAAATCTGCAACTGAAGCTGCATGTATGGTACTTAGAATTGATGATGTTATTGCAATATCTGGTGCCCCTGGCGGAATGGGATAAAATTTTAGTTAAGCTTAAGCGTTTTCATTTCTCTAAATAATTTATGTATAAACTCGGTGTTGATTTAGGCGGTACTAAAATTGAAGCAATTCTGCTAGATGAAAATTTTAATGTAATTAAAAGAAAAAGAATTCCTACACCACAAAATGATTATCAAAAAATCCTAGACTCTATCTCCTCTTTAGTAATGGAAATATCTGAGAATATTTCTGATTATTCATTGGGGGTTTGTACACCTGGAGCAATTTCTAAACAAACTGGATTGATTAAAAATAGTAATACGCAATGTTTGATAGGAAAATCACTAAAAGAAGATTTAGAAAATAAAACTGAAAAAAAAGTTTTTATGGAAAATGATGCCAATTGCTTTGCATTAGCTGAAGCAACATTGGGTACTGCTATGGATTTTGATTCCGTTTTTGGTGTTATACTAGGAACTGGCGTCGGTGGTGGAATAGTGATTAATAAAAAACTCTATCCGGGCAGAACAAACATTGGTGGTGAGTGGGGCCATCACACATTACATAGAAATGGAAATCCGTGTTATTGTGGAAAAACTGGATGTGTGGAGACATACATTAGCGGACCTTCATTGGAAAACCACTGGACTGAATTGACAGGGAAACCCCAATCTCTTCTTGAAATCCTTACTAGTGCAAATAATGCTAATTGGCAAAAATGGAAAAATGAATTTTTAGAAAATTTTGGGTATGGTCTTGCAAATGTTATTGATATTTTAGATCCTGACGCAATTGTTTTAGGTGGTGGTTTATCAAACATTGATTTTTTGTATACCGAAGGAAAAAAATCTGTTTATGAGAAGGTATTTTCTGACTTAGTTGACACTCCTATTTTGAAAAATAAACTAGGTGATTCAGCAGGTGTTTTTGGGGCATGTATGCTCGAGTGATATTTCCAAAATGGAATCTATTTGTCCAAAAAATCGTCTACTAAAGTTATAACTAATTTAATTTAATTAATTTCAGATAAAAATTGATTTCAAAAATAATACTTGGACTTTTCTCAATTATTGTGCTATTTCAAGTAAATTCCGTTTATGGATTAGAAGAATTACCTGTTATTACTATAGAATTCACTTCCGGAGATACTATTGATCTTGATAAAAGTCCATAAATGATTCGAGCACACATCCAAATTCAAAACTATGATCCACAACACGGTTACCACTTTATGGAAATATCTAGATTAAGTGATGGAGAAATTATTAAAACTACTGAAATTTTCCCTAAAGTTGTAGATGATGACTTGTTTGATGTTCAGATCTTACATTATCTAGAACCTGATAATCCTGAAACAAACATTATTGGTGATTATGTAATGAGAATTTTTTCTGAGTCTGGTCCAACTGATGCAGTTTCAACATTTTCTTTAATTCAATCTAGTAGCCCTGTAGTTGTTACTCAAAATATTGAAGAATCAGCACCATTTGAATAATCTGAAACTGAAGTTAAATCTGAAACTGAAGTTGAATCTGAAACTGAGGTAGAATCATTACAAATTGACACTTCAGAACAATCTAAAATCCCTGCATGGGTTCATGACATATTTGTATGGTATGCAGAAGATACAATTTCAGAAAATGATCTACTATCTGCTATAGAATATTTAATTTCAGAAGAAATTATCAATGTAGGTTAATTTGGACATCCTTCCATCTTTGAAATAGAATATCCGTCAGTCATTATTTCAATCTCCATGTCTTCTGGTACTGATTGAGTATGACAAAATTTACATTCATTTGCAGTAACTGTTGATGATTCTTCGTCAATAGATTTTAGCCAATTTTTTGCATAGGAAATTGCTTTTTCTAAATCACTTGTATCTGTAATAACATCAAAATGCATTGTATGCCCGTCTTTTGATTTTACATATGTATCAAAAACATGAAAATCCATATCAATCACAATTTATGAAGAATATTTATTTTTAATTGTTAAAATTTTTTCAACAATTTCATTTACATCTACATTTAATTCAATACTGATCAGAATTAATCCTGCACCGCCAATTGGAATTGTAACTCGATAAATTTTTTCATATTTTGCCAGTGCATAAATTGGTTTTCCAATTTTATCTGCAGTTTTCTTACGTGTGGACCAACGATATACTGCTTGAGATAGGGACATTTCAGTTTCTTCTCTTGATAAATGACTTTTTAATCCTGGTTTCATTTTATCATAAAGCTCTCCGTAATCATATACTCCAACATATCGAATGTCTTTATCACATTCTAAAATTTCATCACAGATTTTTTCATATTCCATTTTAATCATTATTGAGGTTCAATGGTAGCTGGTGGTTTACTTGAAATGGTATAGGTAACCCAAGTGACATCTTCAATCTCATTAGTTATTCTATTACTCATCTTTTCTAATAATCCATGCGGTAATCTTGTCCAATCTGCAGTCATTGCATCAATTGAATCTACAACCCTGATCATGACTATATTCCCATATCTACGTTCATCTCCAACCACTCCTACTGCTCTATCATCGCCTACTGCTGCGTATGCTTGCCATACTTTTTCATACAATCCTGCAGCCATCAATTCTTCTTCTACAATTTTACTTGCAACTTTACAAATTTCAAGTTTTGTTGGAGTTACTTCTCCAATTATTCTAACTGATAATCCTGGACCTGGAAATGGATGTCTCATGAAAAGTTTTTCTGGAACTCCCAGAATTTTTGCAATTTTTCTTACTTCGTCTTTATACAATTCTTTCAACGGCTCTAAAATTTCTAAATTAAGCCAATCAGGTAATCCCCCTACATTATGATGAGATTTGATTACTGCTGCAGGACCTTTTGATACTCCGCTCTCAATTAGATCTGGATACAATGTACCTTGAGCTAACCATTTGAAAGGACCGTTTCCTTCAGCAAATTCCGTAAAAACCCTGACAAATTCTTCTCCTACGATCTTTCTTTTTCTTTCAGGATCCTCTACTCCCTTTAATTTTTCAAGAAATATTTTTGCTGCATTTACTGATGTGAAATTTACTTTGAAATTATCTTTGAACATCTCTTCAACTTCTTTTTCTTCATTTACTCGTAACAATCCGTTATTTACAAAAACACACTTTAGTCTATCACCTATTGCTTTGTGAATTAATAATGCCACAACAGTAGAATCTATACCTCCACTTACTCCACAAAGCACATTTCCATCTATCTTTGAAATTTTCTCAACTGCTGTATCAATAAAACTCTCCATGGTCCAATCTTGTTTTGCACCACAGACTTTCAAAACAAAATTCTTTAAAATCTCTGTACCTTGTTCGGTATGTACAACTTCTGGATGAAATTGAATACCATAAATTGATTTTTCTTCAGATGCAATTGCTGCTGCTTTTGCACCTTCAGTATGTCCGATTACTTTGAAACCTTCAGGGATTTGTTCTGCTTCATCACCGTGACTCATCCACGCTCTAACTGATTCTCCAACTCCGTTCAGGAGATCTTTATCACTATCGATGGTTAGTAGTGATGAACCATATTCTTTGTTTGCCCTTTTTACTTTCCCTCCAAATTTATTAACAATTAATTGATGTCCATAACAAATTCCAAGAAGTGGTAAATTCATATCAAAAATTTTATTTTCTGGAATAGGGGCATCTGAATTATAGACACTTGATGGACCTCCAGAAAAAATTATTCCTGTGGGGTTTAGTTTTTGTAATTCCTCATAACTGATATCGTATGGAACAAGTTCTGCATAAACTGAAAATTCTCTAATCCTTCTACAAATCAAATGACTATACTGAGAACCAAAATCTAAAACAACAATTTTGTCCATACTATCACTTGTTTATGTTCTCAAGCATTCTAGTTAATGACCAACCTGCGGTGCTAATTAATTCGTTAACCCTTTCTTTTTGTCTATAATTTTTAATAATAATTTCTCTAATATCTGCCCCGTTTTTATTAACAATATAGTCGATAACTGATTCTTTTTGGATCTTTCCATTTTCTACTTCAACAACATCCTTCTTTTTCATTTCACCAATTATTCTATCTAAAAAGAATGATTTGAAAGGTGGAGTGTCTGCATTAATTATAATTCCATTATCTAAAACTATCGAAACCTGGTCTGGTGTGACAAATGCATTAGCAATAATTTTACCATCATTGACTCTTTTAATTGGAATTGGTTTTTCTATTGGTTTTTCTATTGGTTTTTCTATTGGTTTTTCTATGATCTCAGGTTTTGGTTCTGCTTTTTTTTCTATTTTTAATTGAGATGCTTTAATAAAACTAGAGTCTTTTAGGAACAAATCTAAAACTGTGATATTTTTTTCTAACATTTCTATCCCTTCTTGATGTTTGTGAATTTGCTCGATCAAACTTTCCTTCAAAGCAACAATCTCTTTCACTTGCTCCTCTGAGAATTTCATAATTTGATTAATGAGGAATAGGTATTAAATGCATTCTAGGTAATTATGATATCCAGTTCCTTGTATGATATTTTTTTAAATCCGGTAATTGACTTTGATGTGGTAAACAATTCTGCCTTTGTAAATGAGGCTAGCCATTTCAAAAGAGATTCACCTTTTTTTAATTTTAACAATTTTGTTTTTCTATCTGATTTCTTGGTTTCTGAGTATTTTCCAATTCTATCTCCAAAATCCATTCCCATCAGAATAATTTTTTTTGCTTGAAAATGATTTGCTAAGAAAACACCTCTATCCCCATCTGTAAAACCGCCATAATTTTCTATTTTATCAAAATGTGTTGATTGTGTTGTACCTATGCAATTTTTAAATTTCTTTACAAAATCTAATTTTTCTAAATTATCTCCATGAGCATGCACAACAAAAATGGAATTAGTTTTTCCAATTTTTTCAAGCGTTTTCATATCTCCATCCAAATCTGTTACAATGATATCCGGTATAATCCCATTTGCAACTAATGGTTTTATTGAACTGTCCGCAGCGATTTTAATTATTTTTTTATGATTTTTTAATTTGGGAATGGCTGATGCTAAAGATGGTCCAGAACCAATCACAAAAACTGTCTTTCCTTTGACTAAATTAATAATTTTTTTGTGAACATTAGTTTTTTTTAAAATTGAATTTAAAACAATAGATGATTCTTTATCTTTTTTTTCACTATACTTGAATTCTTTTAAAATCTCACAGTATCTCTTTTTCCAACCTAAAATCATCATATCACTCAAATTGCATTAGATTTGATAAACCATGTGGCAAAAATTGGGAATGTGGGTATAGGTGGAAAGAATCCAGTACGAATAATGGGAATTATAAATGCTAGTCCTGAGTCTTTTTACAAAAAGTCTATCAATACTAGTAAAACTCTGATAAAAAATACTGCTAAACTGATGGAAGATCAAGGTGCAGATTTTATTGATGTTGGAGGGATGTCTACTGCACCATATCTGTCAACAGCTGTTTCAGAAAAAATAGAATCAAAAAGAATTCAAAATGCAATTAAAATAATTCAAAATTCTACAAATCTTCCAATATCTGTGGATACTTGTAGAGCAAAAGTTGCAAAAGATGTTTTAGAATATGGAGTTGAAATTATTAATGATATTTCTGGATTAAAATATGATAAAAATATGCCAGATGTTATTTCTGAATATAATCCATCTTTAATTTTATGTGCATATAGTCAAAAACCTGTTAATGGTAATCATCTAACCATAACTAAAAAATTACTCCAAGATAGCATAAATCTTGCAAAAAAATCACATATTCCTACTAAAAAAATTGTATTAGATCCTGCTATTGGATTTTTTAGAAAAACTGGACAGGGATCCTTTTTTACAAAAATTAAATCAGATTGGTTGGAAAGAGATCTATTCATTCTAAAAAATCTAAATTCAATCAAGAAAAATTATCCTCTTTTAGTCTCTGTTTCAAACAAATCATTCATAGGGAAAATTTTGGAAAAAGAGAATCCAAATGATCGATTATTTGGCTCAATTTCTGCTGAAGTGGTATCTGTGATGAATGGTGCTGATATTATTCGTACTCATAATGTAGATGCAACTAAAGATGCAGTAACGATCGCTTCTAAATTATCAAAATAACACAAAGGCTTATAATCAATATTTTACTTTCTTAACAAGGTTTCATTGGAATTCAAAGAAGGATTAACATTTGACGACGTTCTTCTTGTACCCAAATATTCTGATATCACTAGTAGAAGTCAGACAAATCTAAGTACAAAATTATCTCGAAATCTTACAATTAACATTCCGTTTGTGAGTGCAAATATGGACACTGTAACTGAATCCTCTATGGCTAGTGCCATGGCTCGGGCTGGAGGGATTGGAATTATTCATAGATTTTTGACAATTAAAGAACAAGCAAATGAAGTTCTTAAAGTAAAAAGATCTGGTAGTGTGATGATTGAAAACCCATACTCTATTTCTGCAGATAAATCCATTGAAGATGCTTTAGATTATGCACAAGATAAAGACATTTCAGGTCTGCTAGTTGTAGATTCTAATTCAAAATTAATTGGAATTGTAACTGAAAGGGATTTACTATTTGCAAATAAAACTAGTAAAATTCAAGATGTAATGACAAAAGATGTCATAACTGCAAAACTTGGAGTTACACTAGATGAATCTAAAGAAATTTTACATAAACATAGAATTGAAAAATTACCTATTGTTGATGATTCAGGTCTCATCAAAGGTTTGATTACAAGTAAAGATATTACAAATAATGCCAATTTTCCAAATGCATCTAAAGATAAGAAAGGTAGACCGCTAGTTGGTGCTGCAGTTGGAGTTAAAGGTGACTTTTTAGAAAGAAGTGAATCTCTTTTGGAAGCAGGAGCAGATGCACTTGTTGTTGATATTGCTCATGGACATAGCGAAAATGCTATCAGTACAGTTAGAAATATCAAAAAGGCATTTCCTAATTGTGAATTGATTGCAGGAAATATTGCAACTGCTCAAGGAGCTGAAGATTTGATTAAAGCAGGTGTAGATGCTGTAAAGGTAGGTGTAGGTTCTGGTTCAATTTGTATTACTAGAGTAATTACTGGTTCTGGAGTTCCGCAACTAACTGCAGTAATGGATTGTGCTAAAATTGGTAAGGATTATGGAATTCCAATAATTTCTGATGGTGGAACAAGAACTTCTGGTGATGCAACTAAAGCATTAGCTTCTGGTGCTTCAACAGTAATGGTTGGTAGTATGCTTGGTGGAACTGATGAATCTCCTGGTACGGTTTTAACTAAAAATGGAAAACGATTCAAAGTTTATCGTGGTATGGCATCACTAGCTGCATCCATAGGAAGAAAATCTAAAGAAACAGGTTCCATGTCTCTTGATGATGATCTTAATGACTATGTTGCAGAAGGAGTTGAGGCAATGGTACCATACAAAGGAACTGTAACTGATATTCTAAAACAATTAACAGGTGGTGTACGTTCTGGACTAAGTTATTGTGGAGCTCATACTATACCACAAATGCAAAAAAATGCAGAATTTATCAAAATGTCAAGAGCAGGATTTGCAGAAAGCCAGCCTCATGATGTTTCTTTGATGTAGATAATTTTTTAAACAGTATCTAGAATATCTCTATCATGCTTTCTAAAAGAACTATTATTGGTTTAGTTGTTGGTTCTGCTATTATTGCAATTGGAGGATATTCTTTACTTTTGCATGTTGGAATGATTACAATAAATGAAGATTATATTGTAGGCGTTGGAGATTCAATGTCTTATACAATTCCTGCTCCTGCTTCTACACCGCAACATATGAAAATTATAGGTGATGCCTTTGATCTGAAACTTCAAAGCCCTGGAGAAGGATTACAAATACCAATAACTTCTCATAAGAAAGAAACTACTATTGATTGGGTTCATTTGATTGATGGTGAAACAAGAATTCAAATCCAAAATACTGGTGAATCTGAATTAGAAATTACGGGAATCCTAATTCGTAGTTCTGATCCTATTTGGTTCACTTTTGATCTTATGGTAATTACATCAGGAATGGTAATTATTGGATTTAGTATGGGTTTTACATTAAGAAAACCTAAAGGATTTTAGCTTAATTTTGCAGAAGGATAAGATCCTAAAACTTTCATAAATAGAGTATCTTGATTTATTTTTTTTATCATTTCTGAAATTTTTGAGTTTGCTTGATGCCCTTCAAAATCTACATAGAAATTATATTCCCAAGTATTTGCTTTAGTTGGTCTTGATTCAATCTTTGTCAGATTGACATTGTTTTTGTGAAAATTCTCAATTATTCTAAATAATGAGCCTGGTTCATGTTTTATTGAAAAAATTATTGATGTTTTATCATTTCCAGTTTCAGGATTATTTTCTTTTGATAAAATCAAAAATCTTGTATAATTATTTAGATTATTTGCAATATTTTCTAAAATTATAGGCATGTTGTAAATCTCTGCAGCCTCTTTACTTGCAATACAAGCACAATTAGATTTGTTTTGCTCTTTTACCATTTTTACACTTCCTGCAGTATCATATGCTGGAATTGTTTTCATGTTATGTTCTTCAATAAATTTTCTACATTGCCCTAAAGCTTGTGGATGAGAATATACTGTATCTATTTCATCAATGTTACCAATCCCAATTAAGCAATGCTCAATCCTATGATAGATTTCCCCTGTTGCATGAAGAGACGTTGAATATAACAAATCATAACTTTCTCCAACACTTCCTTCTATGGAATTCTCTACTGGTAAAACTGAATATTGAGTTTTATCACTTGAAGTACTTTCTAAGACTTCTGCAAATGTAGATTTAGGAATTGTTTCAATTTGTTTACTAAAAAATGATTTTGCTGCTGCTTCACTATACGCACCTCGTTCACCTTGGAACGAAACATTAGTCATTGTTTAATCTTGTAAATTTACGAAGTCAGTATTTCCAAAATTTGCAGAAAGTTTTCTCTCATCAATCCATGCACAATCTGTACATTTTATTGCATCACGCATTGGAATAACTTTACCACCACATTTTCTACATTTTGTAAATAAAATTCCTAAATTAGGCTCGCTAATAGATGCATGAATCGTACCATTAAGATGATTAAGGATTTTCAGTGTAACTATATCATTAACCAAAGCAACATTTCTTATTCTTAAATTTCGTGTTCCACAAATACATTCAACTTTTGATGTTGTAGGTTTTCCATTAATGTAATCAATTGAAACTGCAATCATTGATGACATAACTGCAGCTACTGTTCCAATAATGATATCTCCTACTTTTGGAATTGATAGAAGTTTTGGATGTTTGACATTTACAGTTCGTGATTCTTTGTCAATGTCTTTTTCCCCAACAGTTGCTGCTCTGACCATATCTCCATCGTCAAAAGCATTGTGCCCAGCCTCATATTCTTCAATAGATGCTATTTTGTCTCCTGGAAATATCGCATTTTCAGACATATTGAGAATTTTGTATTTATGATTATAATTGTTTGTGGTTTGATGGATCTTGATAAATCATATATCTTCAAAAATTAGATGAAAATCATGAAAGCACTGGTATATGATCAATATACTGATGATGATGATTTTTCTAAAATCTTAAAAATTAAAGACATTCCTATACCTGAACCAAAATCTAACGAAGTCATAATCAAAGTGGAAACGGCTGCTCTCAACTATGATGATATTTGGGGGATGAGAGGTAAACCTTTGGCAATTCCATTACCACATATTTCTGGAACTGATGCTGCTGGTGAGGTGACATCCATTGGCAGTGATGTGAAAAACATCAAAGTTGGTGATAGGGTTGTGTCACACGGAAATATGTCATGCAGAGTTTGTAAAGCATGTACTGATGGTAGAGAGTTTGATTGTAGAAAACGAACCATTTGGGGTTTTGAAACTGGACCTCTTTGGGGAGGATATTGTGAATTTACACATCTTCCAGAAGTTAATGTTGTAAAAATCCCTGAAGGGGTTTCATATGATGAATCTGCTGCTGCATCTATGACATTACTAACTTCATGGCATATGTTAATTGGAAGAGCAAAAATTCAACCAGGACAAATAGTTTTGATAATGGGGGGTAGCTCTGGTGTTGGAAATTATGGAATTCAAATTGCAAAACTCTTTGGATGCACTGTCATTTCTACTGCTAGTCCTGATAAATTAGATAAATTATTGGGACTAGGAGCTGATTATGCTGTAGATCATAGAAAAGAAGATTGGCACAAAGAAGTAAGATCAATTGCTAAAAAAATTTCTAAACCCATGGGGGATGTCCCTGGTGTTGATGTTATTTTTGAACATATTGGTGGTTCTCATTGGAACAAAGAACTAACTTTGTTAAATTATGGTGGAACTATAGTAACGACAGGTGCAACAACAGGATATGATGCTAAAACCGATTTACGTCATATTTTCTTTAAAGGAATCAATATTTTGGGTTCTACTCAAGGAACTAGATCTGAATTAGAACAAGGTCTGTATTGGATGTCACAAGGTAAAATCAAATCTGTTATTGATTCAGTGTATTCCTTAGAAGAAGCTGCAGATGCTCATACAAAAATGCTCAAAGGTAAGGGTCTCTTTGGAAAAATCTTAATCAAACCTGGGTCTTAATAATATGGAAGATCCAAAAACAAACTCAATTCTAGATGAAGCTAATAGGTTATTTTTAGCAGGTAAATTACGTGAAGCCATTGTATACTATGATAAAATTTTACATGAAAATCCTCAACATGTAGGTTCCCTTAACAATAAGGGATATGCTCTTAGTAAACTAAAAGATTTTGATGGTGCGATAAAATGCTATGATTCTGCTTTAGTGAGTTCTCCTGACGATCTTTCATTATTAGTGAACAAAATATCTTCATTTCGTAAACAAGAAAAATTTACAGATGCATTATCCATATGTAATAACATACTAGAAAATAATTCAAAATACAATATTGCACTGTATCATAAAGAGCGAATTTTATTTTCTATGGGAAATTATGATGAATCTATTGAATGTTGTAATAGAATTTTAGATGATTACCCTGATAATGCAGATGTATTATTTGATAAATCCTGTAGTTTTGTAATGATGTCAAAAAATGAAAAAGCGTTGGATTTACTTGAACATGCTATTTCTCAAGGAACAAAATACAAAATAAAAGCTAAAAAATCAAAAATATTTGAAAAATTATCTGATAATGCTAGATTCAAAAATTTAATTTTATAATTATAACCAGTGTGGAATTTCTAGATATTCACCAATACTTTCTTTTCGTAAAACTTTTAGAAGTGCATTAGCCTGCGGAGTGGATAGTACAGGTTTGTCAAATTGATTATCTGTAGAAATTCTTGGGCAGGCAACTTGAATGAATGCATCAATTCCTCTAAGATTGTTTAATCTGTCATTTGTAATGTCTGTAAGTGCAAACAACTGAACTGATTTTCCTTCTTTTTCTAATTCTTTTTTAAATTTTAATCCAAATACTTTTGATAATTGCCCTTCTTTCAATCCAATAATTATTCCAAATGATTTTGCTTCTGCAGCTTTGAATATTGCTAGTGATGCTTTCTTTTTGAGTGAACGTGCAAATTCTGTTACTTCTCTTACCTCATTAAAATAAGGATCTAAAACAAATGTTGGCAAATTTGTTGACAATGCAATTCCTGCTGCATGGAAGTTGCTTTGTCCTAAAAATACATAGGCATCAACTTCTTTTTTTAATTCTGTTGCAGGATAAAATTCACAACCAAATACTTGACCATCATTTAATTGCCCTTTTCCTTTTCCAATTTTTACTTTAATTCCATTTTCTGTTAAAATTTTTTCAACTCTATCCATTTGATGTAAATGTTGACTGTCTGTAACAAGTGAAACTAATTTCCCTTTTAAAATATCTGTACACTGTTCTGCAACACTATCAAATCCTACATCATCAAAAGCATCAATTAAAACTAAATTTTTTTCTAATGATTCAGTATTGATTGTATGTCCAATATTGAATTGAATTTCTGCCCCTAGTATTTTTGAACCTGTTGTATTCAAATCACAAGTTCCCCATGTGGTATCTGCTAAAACATATGCTGGAATGTTATATTTTGTTGAAATTTTAATTGCCATATCTTGAATTTGAGGTAACATACCATCTGGACCATTTAATGAAACTGACGCTGGTTTTTTTTCATCTATTTCTTTGAAAATCCTTACTTCGTCTACTATGATCAATTCAGCTTGGAATGACACGTTATTAATTTAAATCAACTGAAGCTTACAACAACTAAAAATGTCTAATCTGTTAAAATAAGTCATGGAAAAAGAAACTGTACTTAATGTAGGATTTGATGATACTGATTCACCTAAAGGTATGTGTACCACCTTTTTAGCATACAAAATTGTTGATTCCCTCCAAAAACAAAAAACAGAATTTTTGGATTTTCCACGATTAATTAGATTCAATCCTAACATTCCATGGAAAACTAGAGGAAATGGTGCTGTTTCTTTTAAAATAAAGACAAAAAATCCATCTAAAATTAAAAATCAAATTAAAAAATTGATTGTTAAATATTCTGATATCAAAAATGGTGCAAATCCTGGATTGGTATTTTTTGAAAGCGATAGTATACCATCTGAATTTACTAAATTTAGTAAATTAGCTTTATGGCAATTAATTAATCGTAACAATGCAAAAACGTTTGCAAAAAATAATAATCTTGAGATTCATTATCAAGGAAATGGTCAAGGATTAGTTGGTGCTATAGGTGCAATCGGTTATGATTTTCAAGATCATACATTGGAACTTTTAAGCTATCGTAAGAAATCAAAATTTGGAAAAGAAAGAATAATTTCTACTGAGAGTGTAAAACATATGCAAGAAAAAACTTCTCCTAACACGTTTAACAGCTTTGATACAAAGAAAGGTCGAGTTTTAATTACTCCACATGGTCCAGATCCTGTTTTTTATGGTGTCAGAGGTGAAAATGTTGATTCTTTGGTTTATGCTACTAAAATTCTCAAAACAAACGAAAAATTAGATGGATATATGATCTTCAAATCAAATCAGGGAACTGGCGATCATTTGAAAAATGAATTAACTTTTGAAAATATGAAACCTTATGCATCTGGAAAAATCTCTGGTGTTGTATCCAATACGCCAAAAATTGTAAAAGGTGGCCATGTATTTTTTAAAATTATTTCTAAGAACCATGAATTTTGGTGTGCCGTTTACAAACCAACTGGTATGACTATAGTTGCATCAAACTTGCTAAAAGGAGATAAAATTAATGTTGGTGGAGGAGTTAGAAAAGCTTCTAAAAATTTCCTACGAATTATTAATCTTGAATTTATTGATGTTCTTTCATTAGAACAGAATACTACACTGTCAAATCCAAAATGCAATAAATGCCACAAAAAAATGAAATCTAAAGGCATCAATCAAGGATTTCAGTGTATTCGTTGTGGAAAAAAAGCTTCTAAAAAAATTATTACTAAAATTCCAAGAAATATCAAAAAACAGCTCTATCTTCCAAAAATCTCTGCACATAGACATCTAACTAGACCCCCACAGAGAATTGGAATAATTAACAAATCATCAAAATTTGATAAATCCATTTCATGGTTTTGTGTATATGAGAAATAAGTAGCGGGGAGTAGATTTGAACTACTGAACTGCGGGTTATGAGCCCGCCGGGATGACCTGGCTTCCCCACCCCGCTGAACATAAATGGAGTTGAGCGGTATATACGCTTTATCAAATTCTTGAAAGTAATTAATAGGATTTGAAGAACTCTTGTTTTCATGGATAAAAAAATTCAAGTTGCTGCAATTGTTGTCGCTGTTGTATTTTCAGCATTAGTTTTGACATCTCCAACAGATCCAATCCCATTACCAATTCCAAATTCAAATTCTGAAAGTGACTTTGTAACTATTTTAGCTGAAAATCTTGATAAACCTCGAGCCATTGCTATTTCTGGAGATAGGATTTTTGTCACTGAAAAAGATGGAGTGATTAAAGTAATTCAAAATAATACTTTGTTAGAATCCCCATTAGCTACATTACGTGGAGCTGATGTGTTTGATGGCGGTTTGTTGGGAATTGCATTACATCCAAATTTTTCAACTAATCATTACATGTATGTATTTTTGACTTATGAAGAAGATGATGATTTGTGGAATAAGATTTTAAGAATTACTGAATTAGAGAATAAATTACAAAATGCAGAAATTATTTTAGATAAAATTCCTGGGTCCTCATTTACAAATGGAGGTTTTATGAAATTTGGACCAGATGAAAAATTATATGTTGGTACAGGTACTATTTCTGATGCTTCCCATTTACCACAAGATCTTGATTCTCTATCTGGAAAAATTTTAAGATTAAATGATGATGGTACAATTCCAGATGATAATCCATTTTCTAATTCACCTGTTTATTCATTGGGACATCGAAATCCTCAAGGAATGACTTGGGATGATGATGGAAATTTGTTTGTTGCAGAATTTGGCCCAGACAAAAATGATGAAATTAATCTAATTCAAGCAGGGAAAAACTATGGATGGCCTGAAGAACAATGCTCAGGCGATAAGGATTTTGAAGATGCTTTTCTTTGTTATGATCCAAGTATTGAACCTGGAGGTATCTTATTTTATTCTGGTGACTCTTTAGATTTTGAATCCCCATTCATTTTGGCGTCCATGAGGGCTGCAAATCTATACCAATTAGATTTTGAAGAAGGATTGAGTTCTCAAAAGTCAATTCTTAGTGGTATAGGACGTGTACGTGATGTAGTACAAGGTCCTGATGGTAGTTTGTATGTAATTACTTCAAATACTGATGGAAAAGGTTTTCCAGATAGTATGGATGATAAACTATTGAGGATATTGAAATAAAATGCCTGATTCGTCAATTTCAAAATTTTTTGAAAAATCTAGACAAGAAAGATTAGATGTTGTTGCCAATTTTGCAAATCTTTCAAATGAGGAATTAGAAATTTTACAAAATGATGATGGGGGAATTTCTTTTGATAAAGCAGATAAAATGGTTGAAAATGCCATTGGAACTTTTTCGCTTCCTTTAGGAATTGCCACAAATTTTAAGATTAATGGTAAAGATTACGTTGTTCCTATGGTTATTGAAGAGCCATCAGTAATAGCTGCTGCATCAAAGGGAGCTAAAGTGGCACGAATTAAAGGTGGATTTGAAGTATCTGCTGATGCATCTTTTAGCATTGGTCAAATACAAATGTTGGATGTTGATATTCCATCAGCTATATCTGAAATAAAAAATGCTACCGATGAAATCATTCAATTAGCAAATTCAAAAAGTAACACTTTATCTAAAATGAATAAGGGTGCTAAAGAAATTTTATGTAAAGAAATTGATGCACCTTCTGGTAAAATGCTAATTGTCGAATTACTTATTGATGTAGGTGATGCTATGGGTGCTAATGTAACAAATACTATGTGCGAAGCTGTCTCTCCTTTAATTGAAAAAATTACTGGTGGTAGAGCATTACTAAGAATATTATCTAATTATTCCACTAGACGAATGGTAAAAGCAAAGGCTGTATTTGAAAAAGAAGCCGTAGGTGGAGAACAAGTTGTTGATAATATTATTTCAGCATTTGAATTTGCTGATAATGATGTGTATAGAGCTGTTACTCATAACAAAGGTATCATGAATGGAACTATAGCTGTTGCAAATGCAGTTGGTCAGGATAGTAGGGCAATAGAGGCTGCAGCAAATGCATATGCTGCACAAACTGGAAAATATCGCTCTTTGAGTAAATGGAGTAAGGATGATGAGGGAAATCTAGTTGGAATTCTAGAAATCCCGCTTTCTGTGGGTATTGTGGGCGGAATTGTAAATGTTCATCCAGTAGCCAAAGTTTGTGCAAAAATTCTAGGCGCTTTATCCACACAAGAACTTGCATGTGTAATGACTGCTACTGGATTGGCGCAAAATTATAGTGCAATTCGAGCTCTTGCAACTGAAGGTATTCAAAAAGGACACATGCGCCTCCACGCTAGAAATTTAGCTGCTGCTGCAGGTGCTAAACCTGATCAAATAGATGGAATTGTTCAAAAAATGATTGAAGAAAAGAAAATTTCACTTGATAGAGCTAAAGAATTACTTGAGCAAATTTAAACATGCGATTATATACCTAAAAAGTGAAAAAATTAAAAATGTCTGAAGTAAAATTTGCTATCCCAAAAGGAAGTTTAGAAGAAGCCACTTTCAAATTGCTAGAAAGATCATTTACTAAAGTAAATCGAAAAAGCAGAACATATCGAGTTTTTCTAGATGATCCAAGCATTGTCGTCAAAATGCTTCGTCCTCAAGAAATTCCAACATTGGTTGCAGAAGGATTGTATGATGTAGGAATTACTGGAAAGGATTGGGTAGGAGAAACAAATTCTGATGTTGAACAAATCTTGGATTTAGAATATGGAAAAATTAGATTAGTAATTGCATTTCCTGATAAATACAAATACAAAAATCTCGATGAAATGATTGCAGATTATGGTAAAAAGAAAAAAACACTTAGAATTTCATCTGAATATCTTACAACAGCATCAAAATTTCTAAAACAATCAAAATCTTACAAAAAATATTATGGCTCAAAAGATCCCTTAATTGTCACTCCTTGGGTTCGACTTGGAAACAACAAAAATGTCCAAATTCATTTATCCTTTGGTGCTACAGAAGCAAAGCCACCTGAGGATGTAGATGCAATAATGGATGTTACAGAAACTGGTACCACTCTAAAACAAAATAAACTCAAAATTGTAGATGAGGTTCTTACTTCAACTGCACATTTGATTGTTAATAAAAAATCATTGAAAGATCCTAAAAAACGTGAAAAAATCTTTGATATAGTAACTTTGATGAGAGGTGCAGTCCAAGGCAAGAAATTCTTACATATCTATCTAAATGTTGAAGAAAAAAATCTGAAAAAACTTTTGACACAGATGCCTTCACTCAAAAAACCTACAATCAGCCCACTAAGTGAAGAAGGGTGGTTTGGTGTAAATACCGTAATTCAAAAAGAAGAATTTCACAAACTAATTCCTAAATTACGAAAGATTGCTCAAGGACTTGTAGTTCATGAACCTAGACAAATACTTGAACTTGAGGAGATAAAACGTGACGAAGAAAATTGATGCGAATAATCAAAGTAACTAATGTTGAACAGTTTGCAGCTAAAATACTTCCAAAACAGCCTCAAAATAACAAAACTATAGTTGAATCAATTCTAAAAGATGTTAGAAAAAATGGAGATACTGCCATTCGTAAATATGAAAAAAAATTTAGCAAAGCAAAATTATCCTCGTTACGTTTAACTCCAAATGAAATAAAAAATGCATATTCTAAAATATCTAAAACAGAACTTGACGCATTAAAATTAGCAAAATCTAGACTTGGAAAAACAGAATCTATTGTTAAATCGTTACTTAAAAATAAAATAATTAATCAAGATGGAATAAAAATTTCTAAAAAGTTTATTGGTATTCAAAGTGTTGGATGTTATGTCCCTGGCGGATTGGCAAAGTATCCAAGTTCTGTAATAATGTCTGTAGTTCCAGCTAAAATTGCAAGAGTAAAAAGAATTGTAGTTGTATCTCCTCCAAATTCTAATGGAAAAATTGATCCATTAACTATAGTTAGTGCTGATATTTGTGGCGCACATGAAATTTACAAAACAGGTGGTGTTCAGGCAATAGCTGCACTATCTTTTGGAACAAAATCTATCGCTAAAGTGGATAAAATTGTAGGTCCGGGTGGTTCATTTGTTACAACTGCAAAATCTATGATAAGTGATCAGACAGGAATTGACATGCTTGCAGGACCTACTGAATTAGGAATAGTTGCAGATAATTCTACAAACCCAAAATTCGTGGCTTTAGATTTGATTTCTCAAGCTGAGCACAGCAATGATACATTTTGCTATTTGATTACTACATCTGAGAAGATTGCAAAGTCTGTGAACAAAATCATTTCAGAACTAGTTCCAAAAATTAAAAGAAGGGAAATAGTTCAATCTAGTTTAAAAAATAATGGATTTATTGGAATATGTAAAACTAATTCTGATATGATAAAACTTGCAAATATCCTATCTCCTGAACACTTACAAATTATGACCAAAAATTCAGAATCTCTGGCATCAAAAATTACTTCATCTGGGCTTGTTTTGCTTGGAAATAATACCCCATCGTCTGCAAGTGACTATATTTTAGGCTCAAATCATATCCTACCTACGAATGGATTTGGAAAAATTAGGGGGTCTCTCTCTGTTTTGGACTTTATCAAAGTAAACACTCAGATTACGTCATCTAAAAAATCATTGTCAAATATTTCAAAACATCTTGAAGTTTTGACTAATGCTGAAGGTCTTTCAAATCACTTTGAAGCAGTAAGAGGTAGATTAAATTGAAAAAAAATTGGCTAGAAGAAAAAATAAAAAAATTTAGTTTAATAGGTGGCTACAAAAAACCAGAACTTGTTGAAGATTCAGTAAAGCTTGATTCTAATGAAAATTATGTAATTCCAAAACAATTTCAAAGTGATATCATTTCTTCTGCTAAAAAAAATTCTGATATTAGAGAATATCCGTTAGGTGGAGTTGAAAGATTAATTAACACAATATCAAAATTTGTTAAAATACCTTCATCTATGATTGGTGTAGGGAATGGGTCTGATCAAATTTTAGATTTAATACTTTCAAACTTTGCCTCCAAACAAACTAAAGTTCTTACATCAAATCCAACATTTGGATTTTTTGAGGAACGTTGTAAATTATACAACATCCCATTAATTGCTATTCCGTTTTCTGATAATATGAAATTAGATATTAAAGATTTCTTAAAACAAACAAAAAATGCAGATATTCTTTATTTAGATTCGCCCAACAATCCTACTGGATTCCAATTTACAAAAATTGAATTACAAAAACTTGTTAAATCTTTTTCAGGTCTTGTAATAATTGATGAGGCATATGGTGAGTTTAGTGAATATTCTCTTTTAAGTATGGTGAAGACTCAAAGTAATTTGATTGTGGTTCAAACTCTTTCAAAATCATTTGGATTGGCAGGATTGAGACTGGGTTATTTTATTGCAAGCAAAAAATTCACTGAAACTTTTATGAATGTTTTACAATACCCATACCCAGTTAGTACAATTACAATAGAATCTGGAATTCAGGCTTTGGAAAAATCAAAACTGATGAGAGATACCATTGATAATATCAAAATTGAAAGAAAAAGAATTATTGAAACTCTACAAACTTTTGATGCTTTTGAGGTATTTGATTCCAAGGCTAATTTCGTATTATTTGACGCTCATAGTGCCTACAAACGTGTCTATTCTGCATTAGCTGAACAGGGAATTTCAATTCGAAAACTAGGAAAAATAGGAAATCATGATGGATGCCTTAGAGTAACTATTGGAACAAAAGAAATGAACTCAAAATTTTTATTGGCTATTCGTGATTTACTAGGATGACTTTAACAAAAAAATCTGAGGGGATCTATGCAGATGATTCCCAAATTCAAATTCTAAATGAATTGGATTCAATAATTTTTGACTGCGATGGCGTATTAATTGATATTAAAAAATCATATGATGAAACAATTATCAAAACAACTCAATATGTTTTAAAACATTTAGCAAAAATTGATTCATCTATTCATGTTGATTTTAAAATTATTGATGGATTCAAATCTACAGGGGGATTTAATGATGAAGTTGATTTGACATATGCTGCTATAATTTCTCTTGTTGCAGCTAAAAAACTAAATTTAGATCCGACAAGTTTTATTTTTGATGTTATTAAAAACTCTGATTTTACTGGTATTGTATCTGTAGAAAAATACATTGAAAATCAAATTGATATTTCTGAAATTAAGAAACAACTATTCTATCCTGGAACTCATCATGAAAACCCACTTTATCAAATATTTGATCAGATTTTTTATGGACCTGAATTATATAAAAAATTATTTAATAAAAATTCAAACTTTTCTGATATTGGTTTAATTGAGCAAGATGATGTAATTCTAAATGATATTTTATTTGAAAAATTACAAAAAAAATTTAATTCAAAAATTGCTATGGTTACAGGAAGAGGAAAAGAATCAGTAAGATATTCTTTAAAATCATTATTACCAAAATTTAATTTAGATAATTCTATGTTTCTTGAGGATGAACCACGTGAACTTGCAAAACCTAATCCTCAATCCCTTCTTAATTCAATTAATGGGATGAATTGCACTTCAACTCTTTATGTTGGAGATTCCATGGAGGATTTTATCATGGCTAAGAGATCTTCTGATTTAGGACAAAAAACAATATTTTGTGGAATTATGGGTACTAGTAAAAATCCACAAGAGAAATTAGAACTATTTGAGAAAAATGATGCTATTTTGGTACTAGATTCGATCAATTTGTTACCAAAGGTATTAAATTTAGAATGATGCAGTTACATAATCTGTGAGAAAAATGGCACCGAGAAAGGCATCAATTAAACGAAATACAAAAGAAACCAGTGTTTCAGTATCTGTAAATCTTGATGGTTCAGGAAAAACTGCAATTAAAACTGGAATAAATTTCCTTGATCACTTGATTGTATCTTTTGGTAAACATGGAATGATGGATCTTAAAGTTGATGCAAAGTCAAATGATGGTATAGAACACCATTTGATTGAAGATACTGCAATTACAATTGGACAAACAATTGACAAAGCACTAAGTTCTAGAAGTGGAATTACTAGATTTAGCTATGCTTCTGTTCCTATGGATGAATCTTTGGCTGAGGCTTCAATTGATTTGGTAAAACGTCCATTTTGGAAATTGACATTATCAATTAAACGCAATAAGATTGAAGATGTATCCAAAGAAGATCTTGAACATTTCTTCCAATCTTTATTACAAAATCTCAATAGTTGTATCCACCTTACTGTAAAGTATGGAGATAATGATCATCACAAAGTTGAGGCAGCTATAAAATCACTTGCAGTTGCATTAAGAAATGCATCTTCATTAGATAAAAAACAAAAAGGAATTCCTAGTACAAAAGGTTCAATGTAATGGTAAGTGTTGCAATCTTTGATTATGGTGCTGGAAATATTTTCAGTCTAAAAAACTCGCTTGAAAAAGTGGGTGCTACAGTAGATGTAATAACTACTTTTGATAATGAAAATACATATTCTGGTGTATTGCTTCCTGGTGTAGGGAATTTTGATCCTGCAATGAATAGTATTAGGAATTTTTCTAAGATTCAATTTAAAGAATATGTTGGGGACATACCTGTTCTGGGTATTTGTCTTGGAATGGAAATGTTTTTTGAAAAAAGTGAAGAAGGCAAGGAAAAAGGTTTGAATGTTATTGATGGTGAAGTGATCATACTACCACCTTCTATGAAAGTACCACACATGGGATGGAATAATCTTGAAATAAAAAAACCTGGAAAAATTCTAGAAGGGGTTGAAAATGGATCATGGGCTTATTTTGTTCATTCGTATAGAGTAAAACCTGAATCAAATGATATTATTACAGCAGAGTCTGATTATGGAATTAAAGTACCTGCAGTAGTAGAACAAAATAATTTTTATGGTACTCAATTCCATCCTGAAAAATCTAGTACTGTAGGAAAAATAATGCTAAAGAATTTTCTCAAAGAGTGTAAAAAATGAAAATAATCCCTGCTATTGATTTAATGGATGGTAAAGTAGTTCGACTGTACAAAGGGGATCCTGATCAAAAGACTGTGTATAGTGACAATCCTATAGAAATTGCAAAAAAATGGGAATCTGCTGGTGCAGATATACTTCATTTAGTTGATTTAGATGCAACTTTGGGAATTGGATCTAATCTGGAGATAATTAAAAAAATCCTTGAATCTGTTTCAATTCCAGTTGAAGTTGCAGGCGGATTACGGGATAAATCTTTAGTTTTAGAAGTCGCCAAACTATCCGAACGAATAGTTTTGGGAACTTTGGCATTCAAAGATAAATCTCTATTGAAATTATTATTATCTGAACTAGGAGCAAAAAAAATTGTAATTTCAGTTGATCATAAAGATGGTGAAATTGTAATTCATGGTTGGCAAAAAGATACTGGAATTAAATTAATCCCTGCAATTAATGAATTCCTTGAAATGGGTTTTACAGAATTCTTACTTACTAATGTTAGTCGTGATGGAACTATGGAAGGGCCTGACTTAGAATTTTTAGAACAAGCATGTAATTTACCAAACGCGAATATCATTGCTAGTGGGGGAATTTCTAATATTGCCGATGTTGTAGATGTAAAAGAAAAAAATTCATTTGGAGTAATTCTTGGAAAAGCACTATATGAGAATAAATTCTCAATAGGAGAGGCAAAAAAATTATCATGACTTTAACTAAAAGAATTATCCCGTGTTTAGATGTAAAAAATGGTAGAGTAGTAAAAGGATTAAATTTTGAATCAATTAAAGATGCAGGTGATCCTGTAGAACTAGCAGAAAAATATAGTAATGAAGGTGCAGACGAACTAGTTTTTTTAGATATCACTGCATCTGATGAACAAAGAAAAACAATCAAAGATTTGGTAAGAAAAGTTGCATCTGTCATTGATATTCCATTTACTGTTGGGGGTGGAGTAAAATCATTAGAAGATGCTAGAAATATTCTCCTTAATGGAGCAGATAAAGTGGGAATTAATACTGGGGCAATAAAAAATCCTAAAGTAATCACTGAATTAATGGAATTATTTGGACGACAATGTGTGGTAGTAGCTGTAGATGCTAAAAGAAATTACAATGTTGATGAAAAAAAGAATATTTTTACAGAAGATAACCGACAATTCTGGTTTGAAGTTTTTATTTATGGTGGAAAGGAAGGAACTGGTATTGATGTAATTGAATGGGTAAAAAATGCTGATAAATTAGGTGCTGGCGAGATTCTTCTTACTAGTATTGATAAAGATGGAACTAAAGATGGATATGATATTTTGCTGACTAAAAATGTCGTAAATTCTGTTTCAATTCCTGTAATTGCATCAGGGGGATGTGGAAAACCTGATGATATGGTTGATGTTTTCAAAGAATCAAATGTAGATGCATCTTTGGCTGCCTCAATATTCCATTATGACACACATGGAGTCAACGGTGTTAAATCTTATTTGAATGATAATAAAATTCCTGTAAGATTATAATACTGATTTTCATATTGCTTAACATGGAAAAATTTATTGATGAAATTGACTTTAAAAAAGGTAATGGACTAGTACCCGTTATTGTTCAAGATTTTACTACAAAAGATGTCCTTACTTTGGCTTATACAAATAAAGAATCTTTAGAACTTGCAAAGAAAACTGGAAACTCTTGGTTTTGGAGTCGTTCAAGAAATAAACTTTGGATGAAGGGAGAAGATTCAGGAAATACTCAAAAAATTAAAGAAATTTTAGTTGATTGTGACTCTGATGCAATTATCTATCTTGTTGAACCATCTGGACCTGCATGTCATACCGGTGAGAAGGTTTGTTTTCACAATAAATTAAAAAAATAATCTAACATATTGGTGCTGCAAATGCATATTCTTCACCTGGAATTGTTTCATTTATTATCGTGAATTTCAAATTTGGATAATTAGTTCCTCTAAAAACTACTCCCCATTCACCTAAAACATCATCTACAGAACATAATCCTAAGCTTTTTGATAATTTAATATCTGTATAATAATTGAACCCTAGCTTATTTGTTCCATCAAATGGAATTGTTTGATAGACTGTGTAGTGTGTTTCATTAGATTGCTTTAAAAATGCAATTTGTCCTTTTTCGTTTTCATCTAACCCTCCAATTCTCAAGAAAATTTTTTCCCCTAGCAAATATTCTGTACGATCAATTTGAAATGGACCTGAAGTTTGCCAATTCCTTGGTGCTGGTTGAAAATAATTCTCTTCTGCTTTTTCTTCAATTTCATTTAATTTTTCATTTATGATTGGATTTTCTGAAGTTTTGTCTTCCAAGTTTATTTCATCATTAGGTTTTGAAATTCCTGATTCTTGATTATATACTACAATAATCCCTACAATGATCCCTACAATAATTATGGTAATTCCTATACCTATTGGAATTACTACATTTTTGTTCACAAAAATCATCATTTCAAAAATGTCTAAAAACCTTCCTCATCATTGTAAATTCTATTAATGATGACTTTACTATTTTTCCCCGTATGATTACTATTATTCACTATATTTTTAATCCTTAAAATTAAGTAACACTTAACTTGATATTAGGATTTTTTATCTATCTTCTCAAGGGAAATACTGATCTTGACTAGAACTTCGTTACAGTGCAGAGAATGTAAAAAAGAATATGACACTGCTTTCAAATATGTTTGTGAGGACTGTTTTGGACCGCTTGATGTAAAATATGATTTTCCTACAATAACAAAAGATACTTTCACAAATCGTGAGCATACCTATTGGCGCTATTTTGAATTATTACCTATAGAAGATAAATCCAATATTGTAAGTATTGGCGCTGGAATGACTCCTCTTATCAAAGCTGATAATCTGGGAAAAAAATTAGGACTAAACAATCTTTACATAAAAAATGATTCTGTAAATCCTACATTTTCATTCAAAGACAGACCTGCAGGAGTAGCAATTTCAAAGGCAAAAGAATTTGGATTATCAGCTGTAGGATGCGCTTCTACTGGAAACTTGGCTTCTGCAACCGCTGCTCATGCAGCTAAGGCTGGATTACCTTGTCATGTATTTGCACCAAGTAATATTGAAATGGCAAAGATTGCTCAAGCATTATCTTATGGTGCAAATTACATTGCAGTTGATGGAACATATGATGATGCAAATAGAATTGCAGCACAGATAGGTGACAGTAAAGGAATAGGCATAGTTAACATTAACATGCGTTCTCATTATGTTGAAGGTTCTAAAACATTTTCATATGAAGTTGCAGAACAGCTTGATTGGCAAGTACCTGATCAACTTATTGTCCCGGTTGGTAGTGGTGCAATGCTTAATGCAATTTGCAAAGGTTTTGAAGAATTACAAACTGTTTCATTACTTGATGATGTATCTAATATGCATATGATTGCAGCACAACCTCATGGATGCGCTCCAATTGTTGATGCTTTTAAAAATAATAAAAAAGAAGTAATACCTGTTGAAAATCCAGACACTGTTGCAAAAAGTTTAGCAATTGGTGATCCTGGAGATGGAAGATACGTTTTGAAACGTTTAGCACAGTATAATGGATTTGCAGAAGAATGTAACAATAAAGAAATCCTTGATGCAATATTATTACTTGCACAAACTGAAGGAATTTTTACAGAACCTGCTGGTGGGGTGTCAATATCAGTTCTTCAGAAAATGGTTGAACAAGGAAAAATTGATGCAAATGACAAAGTAGTATGTTATGTTACTGGTAACGGTCTAAAAGCAACTGAATCTATAATGGAAGTTTTACAAAAACCAAAAGTGATGAAGGCAAATATTAAAGAAATTTCGGCGGTAGTAAACTGATGGCAAATATAATATTCACAATTCCATCTGTGCTTAATGCTGGTAGTGGCGAGAAAAAAATTGAAATTCCAGCAGAGTCTTTACAGGATGCATTTGGTAAAATCTCTGAGCAACTAGGCGATGATTTCAAGCGTAGAGTTTTGGAAGGTGATGGAACGCCACGTTCCCTGATTAATATTTACATTAATGGGAAAAATGCCAAATTTTCAAATGGTATGGATACCGTTCTAAATGATGGTGATGAAGTTTACATATTGCCAGCAGTCGCTGGTGGTTCAGAAGAACTCTCTTCAAAAGAATTAGATAAATTTTCACGACAAGTAATGTTAGAAGAAATTGGATATGGTGGACAATTAAAATTAAAAAATGCCAAAGTTTGTGTTGTTGGAACAGGTGGTTTAGGACATCCAATTATTTCTAGACTAGCTACAATGGGAGTTGGAACTTTACGTATTGTTGATAGAGATGTAATAGAATTATCTAACTTACATAGACAAATGATGTTTGATGAAGATGATGTTGGACAAGTTAAGGTTGAAGTTGCTGCAAAAAAATTACAGAAACTAAATCCTGATTGTAAAATAGAAGCGCTAGCTATTTCTGTAAATGATTACACTGCATTAGAAGTTGTTGAAGATTGTGATGTTGTAATTGATGCACTTGATAGTGTTAATGCAAGATATGCATTAAACAAAGCTTGTGTAAAGTTTGAAATTCCATTTGTCACAGGAGCTGCAGTAGGGACATCTGGACAAGTATTTACTGTTTTACCAAAAAAATCTGCATGTTACTATTGCATGTTTCCATCACTTGATGAGGATTCGATGCAAACATGTAGTATTGAAGGTGTTCATCCTCCAATACTTTCTATTGTTGGTGCAATTGAAGTTTCAGAAGCAGTTAAAATAATTACTGGGAAAACCCCTAATCTTTCTCAAAGAATATTGCATATTGATTTAGAAAATCTTGATTTTAACAGTACTAGAACTTTCAAAGCTGAAGAATGTCCGATATGTGGTTCAGGAAAAATTGAAGTTGTTGAAAAAGAAGAACTCATTTTAGAAGAGTTATGTGGACGTAATCGCGGAAAGAGAACTTACTCTATTACTCCAACTGAAACATTTGATCTCGATGTTAATGGTGTTACTGCAATTGGGAAAGAAAAAGGATTTACAATTGATAATCAAGGTGACTTGGGATTATCTTTGAGAACAAATGAATTGTCTGTTAGTTTTATGAAAAGAGGTTCTGCTGTTGTTGTAGGACCGAAAGATGAAACAGATGCTATATCATTATACAAAAGTCTCTTAGGTAAAGAGATCAAGGCATAAAATAGGCTATAAAAATTTCATAATTTATACATAAAACATAAAAAATCTGACGATCATTTGGTATTTCATGGGCTAAACTATAATTATTATGATAAAATCCTCTAAAAATTATATTAAATTTAGATTTTTACTAAAATAATTACAAAAAAATAGATAATTGTGGACAATTCGTCCATTAGCCTTTTATACTAATTTTTAAGAAAAATATCAATAACATGAATAACGAAATAGGACGTAAAATAACTAGTCTTACATTAATGACAATTATGTTAGCTGGTGGAATGACCTTCGCTGTACCCGGAATGGTACCAGCAGCTCATGCCGCTAACGCTAACCTATTTGTTTCCGCAGAAAACTCTCAATTTGACAACTATTTTGCTGGCCCACAGGTCATCGAAATAGTAGTCATTGATACAGATATCAGTGATACAAATGAGGGTGAAGGTGAACCAGACGTTACCGTACAAGGCAAGGACATTAGAATGGCCCAAGCTACTGACGGTAACTGGTATGGTTATTTCGCTGACTTGCAAGCAGCACTAGCAGCAGATGCAACACAAACTCCAGCAGCAACAGCTACTGGATTTGGCCTAGACTTCGGTTTTGGCTGTGATGCAACTTCCGCAGGAGCTGCAGCAGGACTTGCATTCACAAACACAGAGGGAGTATTCTTCCCAACAATTCCAACATCACACGGTGCCACAGCAGGTCTAAGTACCTTATGTGCAACTGGTGCTTTTGGAACTGCTGATAACATGAATGTAATCAGAGAAAATAAAACCATTAACAAAAACGGAAACACCGGTAATGGAAACGGACAGATAAATGCACCAGCTAATTCTTGGCCATTTATCCAACTATATGATCTAAATCCAACAGGCAGTGTTGTAGTCACTTATAACAAAGGTGGTGGTGCTCAATCAACCACATTAACTTTTGATTCAGTTGACCAATTTGCTAACTTGGAATCAGATAGAACTGTTTTCCCTACAGGTGCAAACGTACACCTAACCCTTACTGATGTACAACTAAATATTGACCCAACTGACGAGGACTCTTGGACATGGGGAACTAACTCTACCAACAGCACTGCCTTCTACCAGCTATTCGATGAAAATGGATTAGCTGCAGCAGACGGTAATGCAGCAGGTGCAGTAGACCTTGTTCCAAGCCTCGCAACTACAGACTTTATGTTTGAAGATAACGGAATTTTACTTATTGACTTTGATGCACAAAACACTGGTAAAGAAGTACTAAAAATTGTCGACAACGGCGATTCTATTACTTCTGGTACCACAACTGTTAATGCATCAGATGTAACTACATCTACAATGAGTATCAATACCGATCCAGTAACCTTTACTGAATTATCCTCAAACAGTGGTCTCTTTGCAAACTATGATGAATCTGATATATCCAACCTTGTTGTATCTAGCGATGCTGCAAGAGGTGTATCAGCAAGCATAGATTACAATGAGACACCAAAGACCATCCTCGTAGGCTTTGATTTCGGTACAATCGATATTCAACCAGTCGACGATGAATGGAACTCTGGTGAAGAAATTCCATTAGTCTTAGTAGACGGTGACGCAAATCTCAACAGTAGAGTTGATGAAGATCTAGATCTTAACAATCCAGATGTTCCATTAATTCCATCATTAGGAACAGGTGATCCTTTCACTTTAGGTGAAACGGCAACTGGTTCTGATACTATTGAAACTGCAGTATTCTTGAACATTACAGCTAACACTGTTGACACGACCAAAGGTGGATTCAAACTCATCAATTGGACGAATGCAACAGTAGTTGGTGGTAGTTCAATTAATCACACCGCTACAGTTGTAGTCGATAAATTTAGTCAGAGAGCTATCTTAAACGCAAATAATACAGCTGACTTCAGAGCACAATCCTTAGTAATTGACCTAAACGTAAAAGCAGGCGAATTGAAAAATTCAATTACTGATACCGCAGGTACTGGCTCTTCAGCCGATAGATTGCTAGGATTTAACTTGTTCAACCAAGACTTTAGAAGTCTTAACGCAACAGGTAGTTTCGATGTTTACTTACTTAATGCTACAACAGGATCAATCATTACCGCATCTAATGGTAATGTTGCAAATGAAGTAACAGGAGTTTCTATCGTAAACGGCTCAGCAGCTCAATCAATTAACCTATTGAATGTCACATCAACAGCAGCCGCTGGTGATGCCGATCAAAACACAGCTTTAGCAGCAATATTCACTATTGCTGATACTGATGAAATTGGTCTGTTGATTAACTTCAACAATGGTGATGATTCAGAAGGTTATGTATTACAAGCAGGAATCAATGAAGCAATCGTTGCTGACTTTTTCTCCTTTGGATTCAAATCCTCTGGTGAAGAATCAGGTGAACGTATTGCAAACCAATTAGTGAGAATTGAAGTTGAAGAAACCGGTGATAACACAAGTACCTTCCAAGGTTCACTTGAGTATATCATGGTTAACCAACTAAACATTCTAGATGCAGATACCTACACAGGTCTATCAACAATTGCAGATGATCCATCATTCATCGTAATTGAAGACCTAACAGATGAAGACTCTCCAAGAGTTAATTATCTGGACCTAGGTTCTGATGGTGTATCAACACAAATTGCAGACCAAGAAGAGGCTCCAAGCCACTCTGGTATTGTTTCCTTTGATAGCGATTCTTACAAAACAGCAGACACTGTAACTATCACTGTAGAAGACTTAGATCTTAATACTGACTCAGACTTGATTGAAATCTATACTGTCGTTACCACCGCTGGTGATGCAGCCATCGATACAGTCGGCGAAGCCGGCTTAATCGCAGGCTTGTCATTTGGTGATTTGGGACGACTTTTAGATGTCACATATGACGATACACTATGGGCAGCCAATGCCGGTGGCAGTTGTGAAACATCACTTGATGCAGCAATTGACAACGGTTTAGGTGAAACTGGTTTCACATTAATTGAAACCAGCCAAGACTCTGGTATATTAGTCGGTGATTTCCAGATTCCATCTCAATTCTGTCGTACATCAACTGCCTCCCCTGAATCAGTAACCGGTTTGGATATCGAAGTTAACTATGTTGACTTTAGAGATGCATCCGGAGAAATTATTGAAGTAGGTGATTCAGCAGGTGTCCGTGCAAGTACAGGATCAGTAAGTCTCGACAGAACCGTCTATCCAGTACCATTTGGTGTGCCATCTGACTACACTGCTAATACCAGTGAAAGTCCAGAAGGAAGATCCGTCTTCCCAGTACACGCAACAGGTATGATTGATAGCGACACTAGCCTTGATAGTGGCGAATTCATAAATGCAGGAGACTTAACATTGCACATTAGAGTTAACGACCCAGACTTCGATATATCAGCAAGTGGTGAAGATGAAATTGCACAAAACGTTGCCGGTGTTACCCCACCAAGAGGACCAGTAAAGATCTCTGTTATCAGAGGTGCTGACACTGCAATACTTGGCTATGCAGGTAATGCAACAGTAGCAAACGGTGTAATTGACACAGGACTAGCTAACCCATCTGGCTTTTCAGCCAGATCATTGGGTCCGCTAGTTGAAATCGCACCAGATGCAGGTATTTTCGAAATTGACGTAGTTGTAAGATATACCGATGGTCCATCAAGTACTACCTGCCCAACCACAACTGACTTTACAGCCAGTGATGGTTCCGCAGATATTACTGGTAACCCAGTCACAGACAGATTTGACGCAGCTGCAACAACAGGAGCATACTGTATCCTACAAGGAGATATTCTCCAAGTAGAATACACTGATCCTGCTGATGCATCCGGTTATCCAAATACTGTTACTGACTCTGCTACCTTTGACCTAAGAAACGGTGTCTTACAATCCGACAAGTCTGTATACATTATTGGATCCGATATGATCTTAACCCTCATTGAACCAGATTTCGATTTGGACAATGACGGAGCAGAGACATATGACTTAGACCTAATCGAATGGGATTCTGATGCAGCAACCATTACCATGGGTGATTTAGCCCCTGGTACTGACGCAGCAGCATTTGACCCAGAACCAAGTAACTTCAGAGAAACAGGTGACAGTACTGGAATCTTCCAGATTGTTATCGAAATCCCTGAAGAACTAAGTAGTGACCGCCTTGAAAGAGGAGAGGAATCTATCTTAGAATATACTGATTGGGGTCCAAGTGGATCTGACTATGTTGGTGATGAAGATGAAGATGTCAACTTGACAATCTTTACTTCTAACTTCGGTGCAACTGTTGAACTTGACCAAAAAGTATACACATGGACTGATAAAGTATACATGACCATTGTCGCACCAGATCACAACTTTGACGGTGATTTAGTTGACGTAATCGGTGACACTGATTCAGACCCAATAAAGGTCTCAACCAGAGGATTCGATATTGACAACTACAAACTCGTCGAAACTGGTACTGACACAGGTATCTTCACAGGTGAACTTATCCTCACAGGATTTGCTCACGATGCTGATGGTATCGCAGGTGATGATACTAATCCAAGAACATCTGATAATGGCTCCGGCCCAACAGATGGATTCCTACAAACTGACGACGATGACGGACTTACAATCTCCTTTGAATTCTCAGAGGCTGAAACTGTAGTCGGTTCATCATTGATTAGATGGAATATTGGTGAAGTTCAGTGGCTTGAAGCAAGTTATCCAGCAAGCGGAACAGGTGTTGTAAGAACGATTGATCCAGACATGAACTTAGATCCAGAAGCAGTCGACAACTTCGATGTCGACGTGTGGTCTGACTCCGACGCCGGAGGTATTGACCTTACTGTAACTGAGACTAATGAGGCAACTGGAATTTTCGAGGGTACTGTATTCTTTACAGTTACTGACGAATCTTCTGGTCACAGACTCAGAGTCGCAGAAGGTGACACTGTCACCACAGAATATGAGGACAATACACTACCAGATCCGTACACAACTGCAGATGAACTTGATATTACTGCCACTTCACTAATTGGCACTGTAGTACCACCTCTCGAGCGAGCACAAGCTGCTAACTTGAGAACCGTTGATGCATTCGGTAACAGTTTAGATACTGTCTCCGTTGACCAACAGGTACAAATCAGCGCTGACTTAGCAAGTGGTCAGGATAGAGAGCAAACATTCGCATACTTGGTACAGATTCAAGATGGTAACGGTGTTACAGTCTCACTAGCATGGATTACAGGTTCACTATCTGCTGGTCAATCATTCAGCCCGGCATTATCATGGATTCCAACAGACGCAGGAACTTACACAGCAACTGCATTTGTATGGGAGTCAGTAGATAATCCAACGGCATTATCACCACCGGTTAGTACAACAGTAACTGTACAGTAAGAAAACTAGTTCAAATTATCCTTTTTTTCTTTTTTTTGAATACCTCTTAACGTAAGTTATGCACAATTTTTTCACAAGTAATATCTAGGAGAACATTAGAAATTAATTAAATTGAAATTACAAATTTTATTTTCTCTCTTTATTGTTTTATTATTTGTAAATATTTCTGATTCTTTTTCTGAAGAATTAGTATTATATACAAATAGTAAGGTATACTCTCCTGCGCATAATCTACAAGTATATGGAAATGGATTACCTGAAGAGAATTTAATTATCCGCGTATTTGCTCCAGATGAATCTATTGCAAAATTTGATCAAATAACTACTGGTGTAGATGGTTCTTTTAATTATGCATTATTAACTTGGCCTGAACCATCAACTGACTTCCCATATGGCACATACACTGTTGAAGTAATTAGTACAGAACAAAATGGCGCTTCTCAAAAAATTGATATTAAATTTTCATCATCTACTGATTTGCTTGATGTAACTGTTGAGAGATTTGTAAATACTCTAGTCTTCGCTCCTGAAACTGCAGCAATAAGTCAACCTATTCGAGTATTTGTACAAACAACTAGTGATGGACTTTTGATAGGTAATGAACCTGCAAAATTATTGGGAACCACACATGTGCATCTCCCATCTGGAATATCTGTAACTCTTTCAAATTCATTTAAAACGTTACATCAAGGATTGTATTATGTAGATTATACTCCAATTGAAGAAGGAACACATGTATTTCATGTTGTAGCATTTAGTCAAGGAACCACTTCACATGGTTCTGCAGCTACAAATGTTCTTAGTCAAGATCTTGGAGGTATTTCAGATCAAATTATCAAACTAAATTCAATTTTAGATGCAACTTCGGACGAACTTGAAATATTAAAATCTGAAATTGAAGGTTTTGATAATACTTTAGACTATGCAAGTAGTCAAATTGATGAAAACATTGGAACCTTTGCACTATCTGCAAAATCCATTAGTGAATCTTCTGCACAACTCAATGCATTATTACTCCCAATTATTGCGTCAGTTGGCCTTATTGTTGCACTTCAAATAGCTATACTTGCTAGAAGAAGATAGTTATAATAACACAAGAAAACAAAATCAAACAATGCCCAAGGTGGCTATTTTCTTTTGTGTATTGTTGTTGTTCCCTATAATTTCAAATTCACATGCATTCTTCCCAGCAGATTTAAACAATGAGGATGAATCTGAAAATAATTTTACTTTTGATTCTGATATAATTAATATTAATTCTGATTTTTTTGCTGAAAATAACTTTAAAAGATATTTGATTTTTGGTACAGATCTACAGAAAAATGATTTTTCTAAATTGAATTCAATTTACGGTATTCAATCTGATAGTGGTTTTTTTTCAGTATCTGTTTTATCTGAAAATTCAGCATCAAATTTAATTTCACAGGGATATCATGTTGTTGAAGATTTTAAATTAGATTTTCATTCATCGAATGAAAAAGTTGATGATGCTTCTAGAATAGGTGATATCACTGGTTCAAATTTAGCCAAATCAAAATACCATTCAACTGGAAATGGAACTATAATTGCAATTGTAGATACTGGAGTTGATTTTTCAAATCCTGATATTCAGCATTCACTTGCTAGAGATGAAATTAATCATCCAATCATGTTGGATCCTGATGGTCAAGGAATTGTATTAACCAATGCCACTTTTTTTGCATATATTGATGAAAATGAAATCATTCGAAATTATAGTAAGCCCATCCCTTCACATATGACATCTTCAGCTTATGTTTCACGTGATGGGGTATTTCTTGATGTGTCTCAAGGAGGAAAAGGTAGTGATATACCAATTTACAATTCATTCTTTCCACAGGTGGGTTCGTCTGTAATATTTGATGGGACACTTACAACTGACATAAAGATTGGAGAAGATAATCGAAATTTTATAAAATCAAAAAGTGGGATTTACCATCTTGGTGTAATTTATCAGGGTGGATTAAGTGGTCCATTAGCAAGAATTCAAGTGGTACCTGTTCTTGTAGTTGATTCTTTTACTCCTGGAGTTTATGATACGATAATTCCTGATCTTAGTACTTCATGGGAAGACTATACTAGATATGATTTAGAATCTGGACAAAAACCAAATTATGATTTTGATTTTACTGATGAAAAACCAATTGTTTTAGGAAGTGGGAAAGAGTTCCTTGTATACGACTCAAATAATGATGGAAAAAATGATTACAGTGCAGGAACAATTGGTGCACAAGTTCTTGATGTTTATGGTGTAATTAGAAATAATTCTACTGACATTGATGATACTCTAAAGGCAATTAATGGAACTCTTTTACCGTCATTAGATCCTAATGGTGAATTTTTTGGACTTATGACGGATTTTATGGGTCATGGAACTTCTAGTGCTGCATCTATCACTTCCCGTGGCCAAGAAACCTATGATATTTACAACAATTCTAAATCCTACTCTATAACTGGTGTAGCTCCTGACGCAAAAATAATTCCAGTAAAGGCTTTGTGGTTTGGTGATACTGTTTATGGGTGGTTATGGTCTGCGGGATTTGAAAATAAAGATCACAGTTGGAAATTTTCTGGTCAACCTAGAGTAGATATAATTTCTAACAGTTGGGGCGTGTCCACTTTTCCATCTTTTAATGCAGCACCGGGAATGGATGTACTATCATTGATTCTTTCTGTACTAGCAACTCCTAATTCATTAGATGATGATTATCCTGGAGTTACAATAATTTCTAGTGCGGGAAATTCTGGTCATGGATATGGTACAATTGGATTACCCAATGCATCGCCTTTTGGAATATCAGTTGGTGCGACAACAAACAACGTCTTTGTAGGTTATGGTCCTTTCAAAGATCAACCTAGATTTGGAAATACTATCACTCACTTTAACAACGTTGTTGATTTTTCTAGTCGTGGTCCTAGTGTAATAGGTGATCCAAAACCTGATGTTATGAGTATTGGTGCGCATGGGTTTGTTCCATCAAATATGTTAAAAATTCATAAAGATTCCAAAGTAGAGTCCTTTTCACTTTTTGGAGGAACTAGTATGGCTGCACCTATTGTATCTGGCAGTGCCGCAATTCTAATTGAAGAAATGAAAAAACAATCTACAGACTATGATTCATTTTTAATAAAAAATATTTTAATGTCTACTGCAACTGATCTTTACAATGATCCGTTCACTCAGGGCTCTGGATTAGTAAATGTAGAATCCGCACTAAATTTTGTTAATGGCCAAAATGGAGTTTTCATTGTACACAATGATAAATCTTATGATAACATTAAAAAAATACTTGAACCTGCAATTGAAAAAATCAATTCCACATCCATAGGATTTAAAAAATTTCAACTCCCACATAATGCGTTTTCAATGACTAGTTGGTTTGCAGGACAACTACTTCCAGGAGATAGAAGCACCACTACATTCACAATTGAAAATCCCACAAATGATACTTTGACGATTAATGTTAAACCTCAAATATTATCATTAATAGAAAAAACACAGTTTAGTGGAACAACTATTACAAAACAACAAGATTCTATTTTAAATAAAACTGATGTTTTTATTCCAAATTATGTTAGACTATCTGAACTTGGTAATCAAACCAACCTTGGGACATTTTTTAATAATGATGATCCAATTCCGGATGAATCATCATTAATGATTCTAAATGTAAATTTTCCATTCAGTGATTTTATGAATAATACTTCTGAAATTTATGCTGATGATCTTAAAATTTCATCATTATATCTTTATGATTGGATTGATAACAACAATGATACAAAAATAACTAGTGAAGAATTATCAATGGTGAATAGAGCAGGTTCTTGGGGAACTGTTCAAGAATTAAGAGTTTCAGAACCAAATGAAAAGTTTGATGGCGTGCCCTTAGTTGGAATTTATCCTGTTCCTACAAAATATTCATATTGGTTAGGTGATACAAAACAAAATTCTACCTCTATGGATTACACCATATCTGCTAGTTACTATGAGGAAGAAAAATGGCCTATAATTTGGTCTGAATCTGAGAACATATCTGTTCCAGCAGAAAACTCTTCAACTGTTGATGTGACATTAGTAACTCCAATTGATTTTCAAACTGGTGTTTATCAAGGATTTTTAACTTTTGAAAGTGAAAAACACGTTGTAAATGCTCCAATATCTTTTGTAATTAAACAACCTGTGATTGGAAATGATTCTACTATTGTAATTAAAGGAACACAAAGTGATGATATTCTTTATGGAAATGGATTCACAAAAGGTGCATTTGATATGGTTAATCGTTACATGGCAGGTGATTGGAGACAATACTATTTTGATATTCAAAATGAATCTATCAATACTGCCGTAATAGAACTTTCATGGATTAGTAATAACACAAATCTTTCTGTATTTGTAATGAATCCATCAGGAGAAATAATACAAACTAATGTTCCCTCTGGTGTCTTTGGTCATTTTATGGGATGGGCTTCACTTGATTGGTTAGGCAATTCAATTTTTAGTCAAGGTGGAGGATTCTTTCCAGTAAAAAATAAAGATGACACTTCAACTGTTCTTTATGTTCCGATAAATCAAACAGGTACATACACACTATTGACACACTCTACATTATTTGGTGGTGAATCAACTACGGAGCCAATTACCTTGGCAGCTAAATTTACAAATATTTCTCCTGAAATGATGGATTCGTTAGAATCAACAGATATTCAAATCAACCCAACTCTTACAAAATCTGATGATATTTCTAAAATAATAACTAAAACAGAAATTCAAAATCAAATGGATACTGATCTTCCATTTGGTACCGGAATTGCAGTAGGTATAGCCATTGGAATTGCGATCGGATTAGTTTTCATTTTAATCATAAGACAAAAACCCCTAAAAGATTGAACAAGGTTTATAAGCAATTTGGCGAGAACGAGAGCTGAATGTCAGAACTGGGGACAAAAAAGTCTGGCGGATTATCCCGAAGAGACTTTCTCAAATTGATGGGTGCCGCAGGCACTGGATTAGCGTTTGCTCCATTTGTTCCGTTTGGCAATTTCATGCCAAATCCAAATCAGGCATCCCTTGAAAGAGTCCCAGTAATTTTACCTGATGGCACTCAGGCAAATATCAATACTTATCCAATTAATCATGCTGAAGTAATCACATATCCTGCAACTGGTGATGCTGCACTTGATGCAGAAGCATTTCGTAAATGGCAATTCATTAGATTACCTGCAGAGTTAGGTGGAGATAAAAAAGATCCTAGTTCATTACGGGCTTACAGTATGATTTGTTTACATCTTTGGTGTTTATGGAAATATTGGCCTGATGATGGAAGAAAGAGAGGAGAATGTCCTTGTCACGGAAGTATGTATGATCCAATGACTGGAACTGCATTTGTTGGCCCTGCATCAGTACAAGCTGCACCATCAAACACTTTACCAAAATTAACTTTAGATATTGATTCAGATGGTTTTGTATTCATCATGCCACCAAAGTTTAACGCAAATGATAATGGAGTAATTGGATATGGCCGTTTCGCTTGAGAGAAGAACTGGAGTTGTAGCACTCCTTTATTGGCTTTGGGATGGAGTAGATCGAACTATCTTTACTGCAATTAAATTTTCATTCCCTGCAAGATTTGTAAGTCCGTTTGGATTTTTAGGAATGCTCACATTCATTGTTTTCATTATTCTTGGAGTGTCTGGAGCTTTACTGATGTTTTACTATCAACCGATTCTAGATAGAGCTTGGGACAGTGTTCAATTCATTAATGATGATGTCCCATTTGGTTTTCATATTAGAAACATTCACTACCATGGTTCTAATGCTATGGTTCTTCTTGCAGTTCTTCACATGTATTATCAATACTTTAGTGGAAGATACAAAATTAGAAATGAAGTTTTATGGATGACTGGTGTCATTTTAGGAACTGTCACAATTCTTGAAGCGTTTACTGGATACGATGTAATTTTCAGTGAAAGAGCTGAGCTTGCGATTAGTATTGCGGCGTCGTTAACAACATCTATTCCTGTTGTAGGACCTACAATTCGTGATGCGGCGCTGGGTAGTGGTTTCTCGGACTTTGTATTAAGATTCTATGCACAACATGTATTCTTGCTACCTATTGTCATGCTTGGATTAATGGCAGTGCATTTCCCAAGATTCTTGGTATTTGATGTACCTATGGTAATGGCAATTGGTGGTGCTATTTTGATCACTGGTGGGGTATTCCCAATTGATATGGGGTTCAAGTTTGAACCCACGGTACCGCCCGGTGTCACCGTTCCTGAATGGTATCTTACAGGAATCTATGCATTCATGAGGACACAATATGACAAATTTGTTACAGGTTTACTGTGGCCGTTATTATTCATCATATCATTCGTATTGATTCCATTTATTGACCGATACAAGAAATTCTCTTGGAGAGATAGACCAATCATTACTGCATTTGGAATTACAAGTCTTGCGCAAATTATGGTTACAACCTACTGGGGTTTCTATATCTCACCAGATACAAAACTTCCATTAGTTGAGCGTTTGGTAATTGATCCAATATTCTTCTATTCTACAATGATCTTGTTGGTACCTCTAGGATTTGGATTTACTTACATGATGATTAAACTTGCAAATGAAGCTGAAAGAAAATCAAAACTTGCTAAAAGTAATGGTCCACAAAAAGTAGCTACCATTAATTTATCTGAAAAATGGATTAACTGGTTATTGGTTGCACTATTGGCTTTCCAAGTATTCCTAAACATTGCAGCATACAATGCAGCATTGACGGGAATGAAGAATGTTTCATTGTTCTTTATAGGAATTATACTGTTAGTCTTTGCAGCATTCTTCCACGTGTATAGATATGCAATGAGTCAACAAAAGAATGCACCTCCACCTGCACCTATACCTGTAGTTGAGGAGAAACCAAAACTAGCAGAACCTGAAGTACCTGTAGAACAGAGTAACCTTCCAGAATCTGAAAAAACATCTGATGCAAAATCATCTCCAAAAGAATTGGTTCCTGAAGCATCGATTCCAAAAACTCAAGCAGATGTGGGCGTTGGTGTAAATAATAATTCAAATGTCGGCTCTAACGATGTTGATGGAGTGAAAAAATTATGAGCGGTCCCACATCAAGTCATGCATATGGTATTGGGATGATTGCATTAGTTATTGGCATGTCTGCATCTGTCGTATTTTATACATCATTTTATCTTCCTGAATCATTGGCAAAACCATCTGTATCTGATCATATTTTACATCCTGAAGAAGATTTTATTATTGAAATCGTTCCAGGTGCAGTAGTTGAAGGAAATCCAAACTATGTTCCAAACAAACCTGTTGTGGCGTTAACAGTTAACAATAAAGTAATTTGGCAGAATAATGATGACACGGCTCATACGGTAACTCCTGATCATAGACAAACTGATAGTTACAGTGGAGACTTTGGTTCATCTGGAGTTTTGAAACCTGGAGACAGCTATGAATTCCTATTTACTGAACCACAAGATGTTCCGTATCATTGTACACCTCATCCTTGGATGGAAGGAACTATTTCTGTAGAATTGAGTAGATTCTAGTTAGAATATTTTACAAATATTATCTGACTTTCAATTTCTTTATGTTGCTCAATAATTGACACTCTAAATTTTACTTCATATTCTTGGCTTGGTTCAAAATTAATTATTGCAGTAAATTCTGCTTTATCTTCAGGCATTACATCCTTGTTGATGAACAATCTTGAAACATTTTGTGATATTTTTTTTCCATTATATGATTTGTAAATAATATGTTCATTTGAATCTAAAATTGTGGTATTAACTACTACACCATCATATCTTCCTGGATATGAAACTAAAATGGTTCCTTTAATTTCAGAATTTGGATGAATATTTGTTGAATTTAATTTGAATTCTAAATCTTTCACAAAGTCTTGTTTGTAAATTAGAATAATAATTTTGTTAAGTGGGCCCAAAGGGCTTCGATCCCTTGACTTTTGGATTAGAAGTCCAACACGCTATCCATGCTGCGCCATAGGCCCAGAAACCTAAAAATTAATTACCATTTTAAGGGTTTACAGCCACTTTTTTTGGTAATTTTCTCTTTCCATTTTGAAAAGAAATTGTTGTGCATATCCTGCATATGGGCCAAAATGATTTACGATTTTTTCGTGAAGAATTTCATACTGTTTTTGAGTAATTGATTTTGTTTCTAATTGAAATTTATCTGAATAGTATTTTTCTAATATTCTGATCATCCATCTATCTAATGGAAAAGATTCTAACTTATTTAATGAAAATAATAAAATACAATCTGCAACTTTATTTCCTACTCCTGGAATTTTACAAATCTCTTCCTTTGCATCTGGGTAATTGCATTTTTTCAAGTTTTCAAAATCTATTTTTTTTAAAACTACCATATTTACAGCATCTTTGATAAATTTAGCACGATAACCTACTCCACAACTCTTAATTTCGTTTATTGATGCTTTAGCAAGATTTTCTGGTTTTGGAAATAAAAAAAACTCTTTATTTTCAAATTCAACTTTTTCTCCAAACTTTATTGATATTTTTTCTAAACTATTTTTGATTTTTTGAATATTAGAGTTGGATGATACAATAAACGAAATCAAACATTGAAATGGGTCTTGCTCTAAAATTCTTAATCCTAAATATTGTTTCACAGCTTTTTTAGTCACATCATCTTTGGAAATTGATTTAATTATTTTTTCAATATTATCTCTTTTTCGAAAAAAATCTGTTTTTGTATTTTGATATGATTTGATTATCCCTGTTTTTGATATTTTTAAAATATCTTGTCCGTTAACTCCATACCAGATATCATTATTTTTTTTCCAAAGAAATACTTGACCGCTATTGATTGAATTTTTTACATTTATGATACTATTATTTTGCAAATTATATGGATATTTCTTCATTAACTGCAGGTGCATGTGTTTCAAAACCAAATTTCTCATGAATTTCTTGAGCGAAAATTTGACATGATTCTGAATCTCCGTGAACTGTCCATACCTTTGGATTTCCTTTAATTTTCTTAATCATGTCAAACAATTCTTTTTTGTCTGCATGTCCTGAAAATTGAAATTGTTTAACCTCTGCTTTTACCTGAAGATCTTTACCTCTAGTTGAAACCATCCCTGTATCTAGTAATTTTTTACCTGGTGTACCTTCACCTTGATACGATACAAGTGCTATCCCATTTTTACTATCAAAAGACAATTGCTGTAAATAATACACTGCATTTCCTCCCACTAACATACCAGCTGGAGATATTACGACACAAGGTTCTCCCATTGCACGTTTTCTTTCTGCATGTTCTCTAATTGCAGTTGCACTTTTGATTGCTTCAGAAAATACTTTAGGATCTCTTAGATATTCTGGATGTTTAAACATTATTTCATTAACTTTTAGTGCCATTCCATCCATGATGATTTTATGTTTAAAATTTGAACTTCTCAAAATACATGCTATTTCTTGAGAACGCTCTACCGAAAATGACGGAATAAATAAAATTCCTTTTCTATCCATTACTTCATTTGCAAATTCTATTAATTCAGTTTCTGATTCTTTTCTTGGTTTTTGTTCTGTTTTTGCATAGGTACTTTCAGTAATCAACATATCAATTTCTCCTATGTCCATATCCATCTCTCGAAGCATCCTTGAGCCATTTGTTTTGATATCACCTGTGTAGAAGAGACGTTTTTTCTCAGATTCTACTAATACAGTGCTTCCACCAATTACATGTCCTGATTCTCTAAATTCAAAAGTTGCATTTCCTTTGGTTACTTTTTGTTTGAATCCAACTTCTTTTGCATTTTTCATCATATTATTTAATTCAGGCAAATCAAACGGATGTGCATTTTTTTCAATTTTTAACATGTCATTAATTAATAATTTTGAAAGGTCAAATGTTGGAGGTGTAGCGTATACGTCAGTATTTCCACTGACAAATAGAGATGGAACATTTCCTGAATGATCTAAATGCGCATGTGTGATAATAATTGCATCCAAATCCTTTGGCTTTACATGAAGTGGATACTTTGGAGGAGAACCTCTTCTTCCAAACATTACACCATAATCAAGTAATAATTTAGTACCATTACAATTGACTAAAAATCCTGATCTACCTACTTCGTTTGCAGCACCTAAAACTTTAACATCCAAGAATTAAAATGAATTTTTATCTACGTTAAAACCTTCTTAGAGGCGATTCGATCATTACGCCTATCGTGTAATCTACAAAAGCTTTAATTAGTGTAAGCTAAGATTCGATCCTCATGGGAAGAAGTTTCGCAGATTGGTTAGCACAGCAAGACCAAGCCGTAGTCGCAAAGACACGTGCTGGTGATGAAGCAAACAAACCACTCTTAAACCAACTCAACTGGATTTGGGTAAACAATCTTATGAATAAGAAAGCAGACCTTAATCCTTCTTCAGCAGAACTACTTGACTGGGTAACCTCAGGTCAAATAGATGCAATGAGAAAATAAACGTGCACAACACGTTGTCTTTTTGTTTTTTAAATTTCTTAATCTAGATTCTGCGCATACATTTTGAATCGATCATTTTCATAACGGAGTTATGAATTTTGATCATGGTTTAAATAGGTACCAAGCAATCTAATTCTTGTAATGCCAATAGCAATACTTCCAGACATTGATGAACAAAGATGTATCGGATGTGCACTATGTGTAGAAATCTGTACAACTCTTGGTCCTGATGTCCTTAGAGTCAAACCTGTTGAAGGCTGGAAGAGAGGTAAAGCATTTGTTTTCTACCCAGAAAGATGTATTTCTGATGGTGCATGCATAGGTGTATGTCCAACAAAATCAATCTTTTGGATGAGACCAATGAATTACA
>Ga0233439_10000501_pt1 | contig 58404 bp, 56 predicted proteins | sample SI_123_September_6_FD_182713 | JGI IMG/M metagenome (GOLD analysis project Ga0233439, IMG submission 182713) | Seawater microbial communities from Saanich Inlet, British Columbia, Canada - SI_123_September2016_100_MG | ecosystem: Environmental > Aquatic > Marine > Inlet | place: Canada: British... | reverse complement strand
ATAGTGGTAAAGGAGAATGATAAAAATAAGATTATTGAACGGCTTGCCGTTCTCGAAACACGTCCAATTAGAACGATTCGTGAGTTATTAGAGTGGGATAAACTTCGTAAGTGGGTAATCCAAGAAGACCTTATTGAAGATTATAAAGAATATAGAGAGCAGGAGTTCTTACGAGCCACCACAGAGATTACCAAAGTTCAAACTATTCCTGTTCCTTTTATTGCTCCCAAGAGTTCTCATACTTTTTTGTTTAATCTCTGGGATTACATTACAAGGCGAAATAAAACTTGACTCTTAGCCTATCCGTGGTATAAATAAGATGAGGAAAGGGAGAACATACAATGAAACTCCAAGCAACTATCAAGAAAATCAAACAACGTGCGAAAATCGTCGGTCTCAAAGTTGATATCCACGAAGAGAAGCGTAAACACGACTCGGCGTTTAACATCCGCTTTGAGAACTCTAACCAAGTTATCAGCTTTTACTCCGGACGAGACTACTCCGACGGTGACGGAGGGGAAGATGCTACCCATCTCATCAAAGTCACCCGTGATGGCGATGTGAGTGATATTCATACCGACTACTTTGCCGGATCCTTCGTTGACAATATCACGCAGGCTCTAAACTGGGTTGCGCCTTTGCCGGCTAAATACCCTGTTGGTTCGCTGGTTCGCTTCAAGCAGAACAAGCGGAATGCTCGTGCTAACCTTGCCGGTAAGCTCCGGCTCGTAACAGAGGCAGCCGTTGGTGGTAACTACAAGCTCCTAAATCCCATCACCCAGACCCACGTCTACGATCCTTATTATAGCGAACGTGACATTGAGTTGGTCTCGTAGCCTTTATGAGGTTTACGTAATAAGTTGCGAGTCTAAAAAGACTGGTAGGGTGTCTACCCATATTGGGATAGCCATCAAGGCAACCAAACGATTAAACGATCATATAAACGGGCGTGTAAAAGCTACAAGAGGAAGACATATTACGCTCTTGGGATACACAAACCCGATGACCCATTCAGAAGCCCTAAAGCTTGAAATCAAACTAAAGAAATTAAGCGGGCAACAAAAAAGAGAATGGATAAAACAAAACAAAACTTGACTTCTAACCAAGTCGTGGTAGAATAAGTTACAAGGGAGAGAGAAATGGCGATTGCAAATCCAGAAGTTGAGTTCCATATTGAGGGCTTTATCAAACAATGTTCGGATATGCTCCAAGAGCATTATAAAACTAAGTTCCCTACTTTGGATGTTCCTAAACTCAAGCTCTACGTTGGAGGGAAATATTACAAAGTGGCCAAGCGTGGCGACGGTCCCAACAACGAATCTGTTTGGTTCTTCGTTGATAAAGAGGAGGGCAATATTTGGAAGCCTGCCGGTTGGAAGGCTCCAGCTAAGAACTTCCCTCGTGGCAACATCCTCAGTGATAGCGCTAAAGATGTTATTGGCATTTACGGATTATAAGGAGATAGAGGTGATCTCAATTGCACTTATTTTATTGGCTGCTCCCGGTTTAGAGACTAATGTTGTGAACCAAGGGAACCCGTCCACAGGAATCCTCTGCCCCGTCTTTATGACGAAAGGCGAAGCTATCTTCGGTGGACCAGATGTGAAACCTCGGGGACACAATAAAGTCTTGCAAAGGCATATGTGTTTTACCCAAGTTGTAGCCCCCCTTCAGTCCATCTGCATTATGCAGGGGTATGAAGAAAACCGCTGTAAAGCGAGAACTATCAAATGGATCAAGCGAAAGAAATAGGAGAATATGATGCCCAAACCTGGTTGGAAATGTGATTTTAAGTTAGTGATTAGCAGTAAAGACGGGGTATCCCTCAAGGAGTTCAATGATTCCTTGGATAGGTTTGTTGCTAGTATGATTGATAGCCTCCCTGAAACGGGTAGGGCCTCACCAAAAAGTGCTATTGGTAGTTGGAGTGGTGGACTAGACCTGCCCTTCTCCGATGAAGATCCAGAATATATTTTCTAGGGAAACAAAAAATGAATAAACGAAGATAAGTGTCAGGGTTAAACCCGAACCGATCTGGCAGGAAACATAAAGAGCCAGCGTCCCTACCTTCAGTAACCACATACCTTCGAAGAGTTTCGTATGGAAAACGGTTTGTAGGGTTAGATACAAAAGGAAAAGGAATCCTCTTCAAAGGGGTGAAAACTCTTCAAAGTAAAGGGACGTAGCTCAGTTGGTAGAGCAACAGACTTTTAATCTGACGGTCGTGGGTTCAATCCCCACCGTCCCTACAACAAGGCAGGCAAATGCTAAACATTATCGGCAAGATTCCTCGTAACGTGACTGTCGCTGTTTCTGGCGGCGCTGACAGTATGGCGGTTCTGGATTTTCTCAAGAACTCTCACGAGGTGACCGTCGCCTACTATCATCACGGCACGGAACACGGAGAAGAAGCTCTAGACTTAGTGCGCAAATATTGCACACTTCATGAGTTGCCCCATATCATTGGCAAAATATCAAGGGAAAGAAAAAAAGAAGAGAGCCAGGAAGAATATTGGAGAAACTGCCGTAAGGACTTTTTCAATAACACCCTCTCCGGGACAGTTGTCACCGCTCACCATTTACAGGACCAGATTGAGTGGTGGATCTTTACTTCCTTGCACGGGAAGCCACGCCTTATCCCATACAGCAATCAAAATGTGATTAGACCGTTTATCACGACCCCTAAACAAGTACTAAGAAAATGGTGTATTCGTAAGGAAATACCCTTTATAGATGATCCCTCAAACGTTGATAGAAAATATATGAGGAGTATTATCCGGAATGATATTCTTCCTCATTCTCTCCTTGTAAATCCTGGACTAGAAAAAACTGTTATAAAACTAATTGAAAGGACCAAAGATGTGCATTCACGACACAATTTTTGAAAATAAGAATTTGAAAGAGTATATTTATGCCTCTCTGCATAATAACTGGGGTGGAACACATTTTGAGTTTTATCCCCATATGGATCCAAAACAAAAAGGTCACTTCGGGGAGAAATATGTGGAAGGGTTTATGGAAGAAGTGATGGGCTCCAATATAGAGAATCCAGAGGGTACAGGTCACGATAGAATCATTGATGGGTATAAAACTGAGATAAAATTCTCGGTTGCAAACTCTATCAAAACAAAAGAGGGGGAAAAGCTGATCCAGCCAGACGCCTTTACCTTCAATCACATCGCAGTAGAAAAAGATTGGGAACGGTTTATCTTTTTTGGGATCAACCCAAGGTCAGATCAACCAAACCAGAGGCTAACCGACAAAAATAGAACATCTAGTCCTCCAATAATCCGGGCGTACTTCATGGAAAAGAAAGACTTCAGTATTTATATTCAGAATGACTCGGACAACCGTCATCCCTTCCGCCGCCAGCAGGGTGGGGAAAAAGGAAATAACGACGATTATATTGTTCCGGGCATTTCTAAGTTCTATCAGTTAATTGATTTACCGTTTGTAAAGGAGATTACCAAATGGCGGGTATGATTCATAACATTGATGTGGTAGAAGGGCTCAACAAGATTGAATCTGAGAGCGCTGACTGTATTATATTAGATCCTCCCTACAATATTGGGAAGAACTTCGGTAATAATAAGACAAAAATAGAGATTCAGGAGTATATTGATTGGTCAGACAAGTGGTTATCTGAGTGTAAACGCATTCTTAAGCCTACCGGTATTATGTATGTTTACGGTTTTCCCGAGATATTAGCACATATTTCGGTGAATTTGGATATGGATCAACGCTGGTTGGTTTGGCACTATACTAATAAGACGGTTCCTTCATCTAACTTCTGGCAGAGGACTCATGAGTCTATCTTGTGTTGCTGGAAAGACGAGCGCATGTTCTTCCGAGACCAAGTTAGGATTCCATACACAGAAACTTTTCTCAAGAATGCTGCCGGCAAAAAAAGAAAGGACACAGAGGGAAGATTTGGGAACAAGGAAACAACTTATGTGGCACATGATAAAGGTGCTCTTCCCCGAGATGTTATTTGTACTCCGTCATTAGCCGGCGGTGCAGGTCGCCGAGAGCGTTTCCATTATTCCCCAAGTCAGCAGAAACTGCTTACTTCTAAAGAAAAGAAATTATTGGTAACTGATGATACAATTTCACATCCGACACAGAAGCCTACTAAAATAACAGAGACTCTCCTGAACTCATGTATCAAAGAGGGAACTGTTGGGAACGTCGTCATCCCGTTTGCCGGTACTGGAAGCGAATGTTATGTTTGTGATCAGCGGGGATATGATTGGATTGGGTTTGAGTTGAACAAAGATTATGTTCATATGGCTCGGCTGCTTGTTGATAATGGTTTCCCACAAAACAAGAATGACAAAAAATAGTCATTTTTTTGACGGAGCAATAATAATGAAGATTGATTGGGATAAGCTTTTCTTTTACCAATATTATGAGGAGGGTGAAGGTACTATACGAGCTTGGGTTTTAGGAGTTATAATTGTAGCTATTATTCTCGTTGGCGGTTATGTTGAAGGCTTGGAACAAACTAATAATCTCGGCAACAATAAATAAAAGTTGACAGACAACTAAAATATGGTATAGTATATAAGTGATGGGGAGGCTACCAAACCATCAGTAAGTGATTTGAGAAGTGAATAGGAAGAAGCACCCTCTAAAGAGGGGTGATGTGGTCCTCTAGCTCATTTGGTTAGAGCAAACGACTCATAATCGTTAGGTACTAGGTTCGATCCCTAGGGGGACTACCACGGGACCTGAGTAGGTCATGAAACTGCTCACTTATGGTCCAGTAGCTCAGTTGGATAGAGCAACGGCCTTCTAAGCCGTGGGTCGCAGGTTCGAATCCTGCCTGGATCACCATAAGCCGCTTTAGCTCATCTGGTAGAGCACCTGTTTTGTAAACAGGATGTGATCCGTTCAAGTCGGATAAGTGGCTCCATAGAGGAAGTTTCCCCGGATCTAGTGTTCTAGCCGTTGCTGCGGAGGTTATGAGGTGCGATCCCTCACGGGTTTTTTTCTTTTATTGTTGCCGGCTATATACGGTATGTATGAGTATAAAGCTACGGTTACAAAAGTATATGATGGTGATACTATCACGGTAGACTTTGAACTTGGCTTCGGGATTATACTAAAATCTCAGAAGATAAGACTCTTAGGTATCAACACTCCAGAGGTCAGAGGTGAGAGCAAATCTGAGGGACTCATCTCCCGAGATGCTCTCCGTGCGAGAATCCTCGGAAAGGTTATAACCATCAAAACATCTAAGGACAAAAAAGGAAAGTTTGGAAGATGGCTTGGTGAGGTATTTATTGAAGAAGAAAATATAAATCAATGGTTAATCGCCGAGGGCCATGCAAAACCATACTGAGAGGTTGCTATGAAAATTGAGAAGTATATGTACCCAGATCCATTTGCAACCTCTATTGCTGCGATGGTTACAGGAGTCAATGGACCTCAGCCAAGGCAGGCAATAGCTCTCAAACCCCAAACCAGAGTCATAGAGGATGATGCTTATGTTGTAACCTTCAGCACCCCATCTAGGATTGCCGGCAAGATCTATGATAAGAAGGGAATCATAAAGAACGTTTATTTATAAGGAAGAGTGTCCGAGTGGTCGATGGTGAGGCACTAGAAATGCCTTGTGCAGTGATGTACCGAGAGTTCGAATCTCTCCTCTTCCTCCAGGGCGTGGTTGTTCCCATTGACGTCAACAAAATACAACTACTAAGCCTCATCTTCGGATGGGGCTTTTTTATTTAATAATTTAGGTTATATGAATAAAAGTGAATGCCGGTCGTCAAAGCCATGTTCGGAAGCTAACTCCCCGAATATTAGTTGTCTAAAGTTCTGTAACTTTTTAGATGTTATCTCCACTAATATTGATAACTCTTCACTATATACAGACGCACAGAATTCGTTCTTGTTTTTATGTTGTGTGTTACGGTAGTTTCAAATATTCAAGTTACATTTAGGTTATATTTTCTGAATGTTTACATTTAGGTTATATTTTTCTATTTCATATTTCGGAGGAAAATAAATATGAGAACTTATGTATCAGGTGGTAATGCACTACCTTATATTGTTAATAATGAACAACTTGGTGGATTGATATATGATCCAAATTCTGGCGCTTTCGTCAGTCTTCCCGTTGTAGCAACAGATAGTGCACCGGCAATGGTTGATACAAGCGCCGTTCTTAGTGCTTCGTTTTTGGGAAATTCGGGTTCGGTTATTCAAGCACTGAATTATCTCCGTGCTGCCTCGGATGCGTCTAATGATGCTGCTGGTAGTACTACACAAGTACAGTATAATGATAGCGGTGAGTTCGGTGCTAGTTCTGGTCTTGTCTTTGCTTCTAATACATTGACATTAGATGTAGGTGGTGTATCGGCTGTGAGCCTGACCGCTTCTGGTGGTGCTCTAACAGTTGGCACTACTGAAGTTCTTGAAGCTGATATTGCTAAGATTGATGGCATTACTAATGGTGCTGGTGCTGCTGCCAAGGCTCTTGTTCTTGATGCAAATGCTGACATCGCAAGTGGTCTTCGAAGCCTGACAGGTTCTGGCGATGTATTCTTTGCTAACGGTCACTACTCTAACGATGTTAGAGCCGTTGATTTGATTGCTTCTACTAACTTGTCTGTTGGGTCTACTACTGTTGGCGCTGCTGATCTTCTTAAGATTGATGGCATTACTAATGGTGCTGGTGCTGCTGCCAAGGCTCTTGTTCTTGATGCAAGTGCTGACATCGCAAGTGGTCTTCGAAGCCTGACAGGTTCTGGCGATGTATTCTTTGTTAACGGTCACTATAGTGGTGATGTTAGGGCCAAGATTGGTGATTTTACAAGCTTGGATCTAAACTCTGGTGGTATTACTGATGCTGGTGCGATTGCTGGTGCAAGCACGATTGTTGCTACTGGTCAGGCGTCGGTCGCGACTCTTTCGGTCGCTAGTGATGATTTTGTGGTTGATGGGTCAGGAAATGTTACCTCCGTAGGCAGTATTAATATGACCGGTGATATAACTGGCTCTTCATATCGTACTAACAGAACCCTGATGACTGGATCTGGTCAAGGTACAGTGCTTAGAGCTTATGGTACCATTATGAATAATATGACACCAATCGCCGTCGGCGACAGCGCCGCGGAGGCTCAAATCAACGATATTCCGCATATCCAGATCATGGGTACGGACTCAGGCGGTCTTCTGCAAGAGTTCAAGTTCCAGGTGAGCGGTGGTATACTTCAGGTAAATCAAGTTTAGACCTGATTTGCTAAAAGGTTTTTTTGAACAGGGGGCTTCGGCTCCCTGTTCTTTTTTAAAGGTAACTATTTATATTATGTGCCCGCAAAATACGAAAAAGCTAAGCTTTCAATATTCTTATCTAAAGCTTGAAATGGAAGATGTGGATGTTGCTTGTTTAGCAACGGAACCAGATATGAGAAAGTTTATAGAAGAGAACTATCCAGAACAATATTCTGCTATATTTGGACCACCTGTTGAATATCAACCACCAGGGCAAAATGCCGTACCACCAGAACAAGAAGAGCCGCCAACAGACGAGAAAGACACTGAAGAAACGGAGCTATTAGAATCCAGCCCGTCAATGCCAAAGAACAAGGACGTAAAAAATCTTTATAGGAGGATTGCGGAAAAGACACATCCAGACAAGACAGGAAATAACGATTATGCAGAACAATTCTCAGATGCAACTACTGCTTATGACGAAAACAATATAGCGAGGCTTTTGGATATTGCCGGTGCGCTTAATATAGAACTATCAGGACTAGGCGCTGAGTCAATTGCTCTCCTGAAAAACAATATAAATAAACTTACAGAAGATATATCTAATATGAAGAAAACAACTGCGTGGGCATGGCATGGTGCCGAAAATGAGGAAACAAAGAGGGATATAATATTAAATATCTTCAAATACAAAGGAATAAAATATGAGCCATAAAAAAATAACAATGAACGTTAACAAAGAAGATATTAGGAGATTGACAAGTTCATCTCTTGCTAATATATTGGCACGGTTTGAAGTAAATTATAAAAAGGCTGTTGACGCTATGGGAGCGGAGATAAACGCCGGTACGCAGGTAGCAGCAACGAAAACAGTTTCAGATATGGCACATATGCTGATCGCAACTTCTGAAGAAATGGCAAATCTTATACCATTGCTGGCAGAAATAGAAGATTTACCAGAAGAGTGATTATTCTCTAACGCACAAATCATCAAATATCTGTCTGATTTGCTGGAAGACGGTTGTGGAGTTTACAGAAGGTGAAAATAGCCTTCTTTGCTCACCGCCAACAGAAGATAAAAAGCCATTATGATGTATTGGCAATGCAAAGACGAATAGTTCAAAGGCACCATTGACCGCCATAGCGTGAACATCAGCACCGGGAGTATTGATAACTGTTTGTGCCTCTTCATCGGTCATCGTGATTATTACTTTTTGCGCATCTTGTCGCCAAGAAAATTGGAAGCTTCCATTCATGGTCCATATCATAGCATCAAGAGTTGGCTCAATGCCACCACTTCTCATTGATCGTGTACTCTCAAGAAAGGACAAGAATTCATCAGCCGGAACAAAATCAGTGATGAGAGTTGAGTGCCGTTCTTGGGGTGGCACGTCGCGACGGTTAGCTAGACCTACTACAACTAGTCCAAAGCGAAAACTGCTCGTCAAAGGGTCGTCTAAAAGGGGAGCGATGCCGGCAATCATAGAGTCTATCTCGTCATCAAACGAGCTAGAAATGTCAAGGACAAATACAATGTCTACTCCACGAGTATCTAGACCTTCGTCAACTTCGCCGTCACAGTCATTATCTAGATCATCACAGCGTTCTGCCGTGGGCAATACCTGTCCGTCGCATGGACCATCAAAGATACCTTCACTGCAATATTTTACGCCGGCCCTACACTCTCCAATCGCCATTGTTCCTTCTGGACCTTCATAACAAACAATTGCTGTTGAGTTAGCGATTCCTTCATCTACTGTTCCATCACAATTATTATCAATACCATCACAGATCTCTGTTGATGGTCCTATATGTCCAGAACAATATAGAGTGCCAGAGTTATCGCAAGTCATAACTCCAGGGATACAAACTCCGGAGCCATAATTAGCACCCTCAACAAAACCACATAATTGATGTTCTTCTGGATAGGATTCATCTATTAACATATCGCAATCATTGTCATAGCCATCACAGACTTCTTCTGTTGGTCCTACCGCACCAACACATTCTGACCAGCCTTTAGAACTGCATATTTGTGTTCCATATTTGCATAGTCCGGACGGGAGTTGTGTACTTTCTGGATTCCAGGAGCATTGCCTGGTTTGACCGAGGGGGCAGTCATGGCGTATTAACATCGTATCATCACACGCTGATATTGCCGGCAACAACAGAAGAAAGTATTTCATTTCATAGTTGCCTCAATACATTTTTCATATGAGGAATACACCGACATTGACATTAGTGTGCTATTCATAACACGAAAACGAATAGTTTTTATGGGCAGCGTTTTATTATTATAGCTGGCAATCATAATAATCGGGGGTAGCTTAGAAACAGTTTTTGGGAGGTTAAATGCCATTATGATAGATTTACCTGGACCACTCTGCACCACTCCAGAAATATAGCCATTGCCGGCAACCTCTGGGATTCCTATTTGTGCCGGTGACATATCACCTTCTCTTGTTGTGACCTCTCTACTTATGTGTACAACCCACTTACAGTTGTCTTGTTGACCCGGAGTATAATAAGTTGTTTTTTGTGGGATTATTATTTGGAACTGGGTCTGATATTTTGTGTGCCAATAAAACGCAGTTAAACAACTAAGTGTAAATAAACACAGTAGGACAAATCTTATCTTTGATATTTTCAATGTAGCCCCCCTATGGGAGAGGCTATATATACTTGACCTATCCCTTTGGAGATAAAGTTAGAAATGGCATCTTCTTTATCTCTTTAGTAAATATCTCTTGATTCTTACTTTTTATATTCTTTTCTAGCCAAAAAAGAACTTGTGGCTTTTCTTGGACTTTTCCAATATAAGACCAAGTTCCTTCTATTTTTTGCCAAATACTTGATTTTGTTAGTTCTTGTCCGGAAAATATTAAGATTCCTGCCATCAAAATATTGCTTATCATTTGTCTTTCCTATCTTTTTATAAAACTTGAATAGATTTACTATGGATAAATAGTCTTTTAAAAACATAGTTACTTTACTATGAATGAAAAACATCCAATATACGTCAAGTTTCTTACGGTTTCACTGTTGTTTTTTATTAGTTGTGTAAACGGATGTGCCACATCTGATATAATAAGCACTCCGAAAATTATAAACAAATTCCCTCGTGAGGCGTTTACACAGGTCAGGCAAGAAGTTGAGCTAGAGGGTTGTGGTCTCAATAAAGAAACAGGTATGTCAGAATGTCAAGGAGCCATTATGAAGTATGTTTCTTCCGGGGCTTATATATTTCGTAGTGAAATATCTGAAAGTATATATTATGTTCTGACTGCTGGACATTCGTGTAAAAATAATATACCATCTGTGCGGCGGGTTGGTGACATTATTATTAAAAAGAAAAAATCTACCTTTACTGTCGTGGGTTTGAATGGAATTCCTCATCGTGGTGAAGTTGTAAAAACAAATGATAGATTTGATTTATGTCTTATGAAGGTTCATGATATTTATAAAGCCCCGCCAGTACTAAAAATATCAAAGTTACCCCCGGAACCTGGGGATATGGTAAAAAATATGGCAGCGCCACATGGACTCTTTTGGAGAGACACAGTTCTCTTATTCCAGGGAGTATTCTCAGGATATCATGATAGGGGATATTCAGTATATACAATCCCTACAAAACCAGGGTCGAGTGGATCTCCTATTATTAACTCCAAAAATGAGTTAATAGGGGTTATATTTGCAGGATATCCAAAAATTGAGAACGTTGGGTTATCATCCCCGCTTGTTGCTATCAAGGTTTTTTTGAAGAATTCAATAGCCATGGCTGAAATAAAAATGTGGCAAAAGAATAATGTTCCTGATGCTGGCAAGAAAATTGTTGAGTCTTGGTCCGAAAAAATGGCATTTAAAATCGGGAATTTACTTGGCATATGAATATTCTATGATATAATGAGTCTGACAGAAGTGCAGTTATATTTATTTCTGAAAGGGTACTAAAAATGTTTAAATATTATCCACTAGTTCCGTTTATCTCGCCGAGGGTGATATCGCAAAAAAAGGAAAGCGAGAAAGAAAATCTACTTTATCTTCCCATTATTCTCCCTCTCTATGAGGAGAATTATAATAAGGTTGCGACAGAACAAGAAAATAATAGGGGCGTAATAGTCTTTGATTTGTTCGGAGATGAGAAAATTTAGTTATTAGGAGATATTTATAAGGTAAGATTTGTTGGAGTATATTATAAATGTCATTTGGTACCAATCCTCAGGGACCCACTTTTAGTGGAGAAGCTCTAAATAGTAATGCCAGAGGGGCATCAAGATTTCCCCTCTCTGAAAGTCCATATGGATTACCTATTGCAATAGGAACTGCAGCTACCCTCATTCACAGTTGTTCTGCATCTTCCATGGAAGAGGTGTATCTCTGGGCTCATGATTATGGGGCGGTCAGTGCTAACATACATATCAGTGTTACGTTTGATGGCACAGGATTCGGCGCTACAGATACAGTTATAGCTCCCCTCACAAAACAGAATGGCTTATATTTGGTATATCCAGGGATTCCACATCGTACATGTGAAGTATATGCAAAAGCCAGCCTTGGAAGTTCAGTCAACCTTGTTGGCTTTGTTATGAGACACTATCCCGAAGATGTCAACAATCCCAGCGCTGGATATAACGGAACAGGAAGCTAAATAAATGAGTATTCTTGGTGCACGGCGGATGCTCGGACCCATTAACCTAGAGTTGGGCGGTGATCCTGAGCCATCCGGCTCAGCGGCGTCCGGATCTTTTATAGGTATTAGTAATAATATTAATGGATATTTTCTGACGTCATCTGGTAGTCCTAGCCAAATTGCCGGTATATCACCCGCAGAAGCAGCGGTTATACTTGGAGTTGGATCTTCTACCGGTAGTAGTGGCGGTGGTAGTATTGGATCAATATCAATCCGATCGCCGAACGGAGATTATTATTCAGTAGGTGTAACCGACGCTGGATTATTGACAGCTATGTCACAAAGTGATGCGTCTAACACAATAATATTAAAATCATCAGATGGAACTTGCTTTTCCATGGATATAACCGATAGTGGATTATTGACTGTCACCTCGGGAAGCTGTTAGGGATATTGATTTCTTGTTTGCCGAGATATGGATAAATAAGGGTTGCTATATACTATATATTGTGCATTAGTTACCCACTTTACATTTAAGGAGAAATAATTATGGCTAGCAACGCTAAATGGAGAGCAAGACTGGAAATAGCATTACTTGCGGGAGATATGACATTTTGGGAAAACAATAAGGGATTTTTAAGTACTGGTGAAGCGGCAGATCTTGAATCTGCGGTTTTATCTGCAAAAGCACCTGCGCCCGCAGTAAAGGTACCAGCTAAAGAATCAGCGCATAAGATGTCATTTACGGCAAAACCTAAGGCTGTACAACCTGCACAACCTGCGCGTACTGTACAGCCCAAGGTTACAGCAGTCAAGCATTCTAAGTCTAAAAAATGAAACAAATGTTAGACAGACTTACTAAGCAATTCTTGCTTAAAGAATCTTCGCGACCCGTCGGGGTCTCTTATATCCAATCTTTATTTGATTTAGTAGAACAAATCCGCCCAAGCAGTAAAAAGGATTCTCATAGGCTAAGCCTGGCGAGAGAACATCTGCGTGATCTAAAAAGACACTTTAGGAAAATGGAAGAACAAATTCGTAATCTTGAAGAACAAGTGGATTTGTTGGAAGAAAGTAAAGGAGACAAATAATGGGTGGTGTTGCAGGACACATGTCCCACTTATATGACAACCCCTCTTTATCTTTTTTAAAAATGAAAGAGATAATGGCTGCGGTTGCTGAAGGCGATTTAGTAGCAGAAGAGAAGGTTGATGGGCAAAACCTTTTTATATCCTTCTCCGAAAAAGAGGGGATAGCGAAGGCTGCAAGAAACCTTTCTAATCTAAGGAAAGGTGGATTGACGGCGCGAGAACTGGCACACAAGTTTGCCGATAGAGGTGTCTTGACCGCAGCCTTTACAAATGGATTTGAAACTTTTGAGAAAGCTGTAAATGCTCTCACTCCTAATCAGAGGGTGGCAGTATTTGGCAGTGATGCCAATGTTTGGTATAACGCAGAGATTATGGATCCTGCCTCAAAAAATGTTATAAGTTATGATGAAAAGATAATAAAAATACATGATACTGGGCATTTTATATACGATAAGGCTACCGGTAAGAAAATATTTGAAGGATTAGAAGACAGGCTTGATCTATTAGACGGTCAGTTAGAACTCATGCAGAGAACTATCTCCGAAGATGATTTTCAGATCATGCGCCGAGCGGTGGTTCAGCTTCAGAAGTTATCAGATGACACAATATTGAGTGATGCCTATCAAAAAATAGATATTGCTCTGAGTGATGCAGGAAGAACGGAAAAAGATAACGTCGGTAGTTATGTTTATAGTAGAATATATGCCGGAATAGATTCTGAAATCAGAGGATCTCTAAAGGATGAAATAGTAAAATACCTTCTCAAGCTTCCGGGGAATGTTGGACTAAGAGCACTCAAAAAGGGTTTGAAGGAAGATGAACTAGAAGATCTAAATGATATTATCCGGAATAAGAGTGAAATTTTAAATATGGCGATCTCACCAATAGAGATGGTTGTCCATGAGTTTTCGGTAGAGGTTCTCAAGGGTATCCAAAGCTTGTTTATTGTTGATGGAAGTGCAGAAGTTGAACGGATACGCAAAGAGTTAGCCAATGCTGTAAATGATATCACTGAAAAAGGAGAGGATGATCCAAACAGTATGGAGATTCTTCAAAGGCATCTAAATAAAATTGGAGATATGAGTCGTGTTACAACCCCGGTAGAGGGCATTGTATTTCAATATGATGATCATATCTACAAATTTACTGGGAATTATGCTCCAATAAACCAAATATTAGGATTATTCAAATATGGAAGAGTCTCCAAGGGCGTAACCTCTGAAGGAATATATACAAAGGGCGAGATATTATCTGAAATTTCCGGAAAGAGAATAGCTCTATTCCCAGGAAAATTCAAGCCCCCGCATAAAGGACACTTACAGTACGTTAACAAAATAGCTAATAGAAAAGATGTTGATGAAGTGAAAATCATTATCTCTCCAGTCAATAGAAATGAAGTGAATAATGAACAAGCTTTAAAAATCTGGAATCTTTATTTGGCAGGAGCTAACCCTAAAATAAGTGTTGAAGTATCAGAATATAGAAGTCCGGTACAAGGTGTATATGAGTTTGTTGCTGATTCTATGAAGGTATCAGATGGAGATACTGTATTGCTGATCAAAAGCAGCAAAGATGTGGGAGATACAAGATTTGATGGAGCCCAGTCATATGCTGAAAGAAAAAATCCTGGTGTCAAGGTAGACTATATTATAGAAGACCCAGTTAAGTCAAGAGATGGAACTGTATACAGCGCACGAGATATGAGACAAGCTATTTCTGTAGGCGATAAAGATACTTTTCTAAAATATCTGCCAAATACGGTAGACAAAGATATGATATGGAATATTGTTAGTTCTGATATCGGAGAATCTATGAATATTGACAATTTTGTTGATAGTAAAATTGAAGAGATGTCTGCAATGGGAGCGGGTGCAGTAGAGGGTCCAGCAGGTACTGTTGGCTTTGGCAGTCCGAACACTTATAATCCTTATAAAAAAACAACGACCATACGCCCAAAAGTTAAAAAAGCGAAACGGCAACGTCGGAGATAAATATAGTATCATGAATGAAATCAAAAGAAGTACACTAATCGCTGAAGAGCTAATAAGAACTTATGTACGAAATCGTATAGAAAAGTCCTTTAAAACTAAAAGATTAGCAGAGAATAAACTGAGGAAAGTTGTAAGGTCTATGATATTAGAGACCGAAACTGGTACTGAAGAAGCTAGTACTTACACTGGTATTAATGTTCTCGCGAGCTTACTAGAAAAAATTATCCCCGTTCTTGAAATTGATTATAAAATGCTCACAACATCAGAGGAGCAAAGAGAATCATTCCGTAATCATATTATACATGCTATTAAAAATACAATAAGACCAATTGATGTAACAACCGTCGCAGAGAAAATACCAGAGAGCTATGAGTTTGAAATAGATGAAGAAACACTTTCTGAGAAAATAGTAATTGATATTGAGGACGAAGAAGAGGCTAGTGAGTCAATAGAGGGTGAGTTTATTGATATTGATGGCGACGGCGATAGTGACGCCGATGATTTTGTAGTGCTAGATGATCAGAATGAAACAGGAAGAAACTTTGCAGCGACCTCCTTCAAAAAAATAGAAAAACAAATAGTTGATGCTTACGACATGTTGGCCGACGAAAAAGACCAAGACTTGTTTTATGATTATTTATTGACAAATGCTCTTCTATATTTTGATAAGTTTGAAGATGAGCTAGCACCCGAACTCCCAGATACAACAACTCCAGAATATGAAGATGAGGTAGACAAGGCTGTTGAGGCATCAGAAACCGCGGAAGAAGACAGCCCCTCCGGAGACGAAGGGGACCTCCTCGGCGATGAAGAGTTTGACGATCTTTAAATAAGTTTCATTTTTTAACTTAACAACTTTTCAAATTGAATTATAATGCATTTGTTAGTTTTAACAGCTTTAACAGCTTTAACTACTTTTCTTAGCTTTAACAGATTTAACAGTTTTAACTACTTTTCTTAGTTTTAACAGCTTTAACTACTTTCTAAAAATAAATAGATTGACAAATTCTATATCATAGGGTATATTGTATAAGGTTATGGGGGTGAAATGGATTCGATTGGGAGGAAGATATAAACTAGTGCAGGGGTGAGGGAAGCGTGGCTCACTAAAAACGCTTAAAAAGATAATTGCAAATGACAATTTCAACCTAGAGATGGCGGCGTAATAACCTAACCACTCTTGAGGCGGTGACTGCCAATAAACAGAAAGTTGCTTTTTGAATAGAACCCTCGTTCGGCATTGCTCATAAACTCCGAGGCTAAATAAAGAAGGATGAGATAGTCAACGTTGCTACGACGATAAAGGCGCATACTAACCCTGTGAATGACTAGTTTATGGACACTTTCAAGACGACGGTTCGATACCGTCCACCTCCACCAAATATAAAAAAGCCACCAATATTGGCAGCTTTTTTATTAATTAAAAATCTACTTATAATAAGCACCTGTTTAGGAGATTATTATGGTAAAGACTCTAGTGTTAGATACAAACGTTTTTTTGACCGAGGCAAACTCGCTCTTTTCATTTGGGGAAAATGACATAGCGATCCCCACCATTGTCCTTGATGAGATAGACAAGCACAAGCACAGACAAGATATGGCTGGACTAAATGCACGTTCAATGAATCGTCTTTTAGACAAACTAAGATCAAAGGGCAGTTTAAGCATTGGTGCCCCCCTCGGTGATAGCTTGGGTAAAGTATTTGTAGCCCAATACGACCCAAGGTATATGCCAAGTGGTATGGATACAGAAGATTCAGACAATAAAATAATTGCCACCGCTCTAAGAATGAAAATAGAGGGAAAAAATGTGGCAGTAATCTCTCGTGACTTGAATATGCGAGTCAAGTGCGATTCGTTTGGGATTGAGTGTTTTGATTATCAACCACAACAAGCAGTACAATCTGCGGACAAACTATTTGATGGCGCAATAGAAATTAGTTCTTCTAGTAAAGTGATAGATGAATTTTATCAAAATGGTTTTATATCCTCAGAAGATATAGAAAAAGAAATAGAGTTATATCCAAATCAGTTTGTACTGCTCAAGGCAGACACATGTTCAGACAATCTCCAATCTGCTATGGGGAGATATGTAAAGTCCGAAAATAAAATAAAAAAACTACAGAAATATAAAGATATTTGGGGACTCTCTGCTAACAATAAAGAACAAACGTTTGCCATGGACCTACTCTTTGATAGAAATGTACATATCCTCTCACTTACAGGGCAGGCTGGTACTGGGAAAACACTAATAGCGGCTGCATGTGGACTAGAGCAGGTTCTAAATAAAACTCGTGAAGGCGGCGGCTATAATAAGCTGATAATAACGAGGCCGGTACAACCCATGGGCAGAGATATAGGTTTTTTACCAGGCACTATTGAAGAAAAAATGTTACCCTGGATTGCTCCGCTTAGAGACAATCTAGAATTTTTATTCGGGGATAGATCGGCTATGGAAATGCACATGGAACAGGGGGTTATAGAGATTGAGGCGATGACTTATATCCGTGGCAGGTCTATATCAAATGCCTTTTTGATTGTTGATGAAGCTCAAAACTTAACAGCACACGAATTAAAGACTATAATAACAAGGGTAGGACATGGAACCAAGTTGGTACTAACAGGAGATATTCAACAAATTGACAATTCATACGTTGATGCTGTTTCCAATGGTCTTACTCACGCAGTGGAAAAGTTCAAAGAATTTGAGATATCCGGTCACGTTACCTTGAAAAAAGGGGAAAGATCTAAGCTGGCGACATTAGCAGCCGAAATATTATGAAAAAATATATTGCGGAGAAAGTTAAAAATACAACCCGATCTATTAGGTTTGGTAATATTCGTGTGGAAGAAGTAGATCCGCTACCAGCAGGTTTTAATCTCCAGGCAATACTAAAAACGATAGAAGACAAATTCCCACCTCACTTTCTTCATGGTGTGAAAATGATTGAAATAGGACATAAAAAAGAATTTGAGGAAAGAGATATCAATGCTTTTTATAAATCTGGAATCTTTTATATTACCAATAGACAAGACAACCCAGAGGATTTGTTAGACGATATAGTCCACGAGTTTGCTCATCATATGGAAACTCAGTTTGCAGAACAGATTTATTCAGACACTAATATAATTGCCGAGTTTTTAGAAAAGAGACAGCAACTCTTATATGAACTAAGGAGCGAAGGATATTGGACTGAAAAGTATGACTTCCGAAATCTAAAGTATGACGTAGCATTTGATAAATTCTTATATAAATATGTTGGCAATAATATGCTAAAAATGATATCAACCGGATTGTTCATTCGTCCATACGCAGCCGTTTCCTTGAGAGAATATTTTGCGACTGGATTTGAATCATACTATTTAGGTAAAGCAGATGAGTTATATAAAATATCCCCAGCTTTATATATGAAAATAAAAGAACTTCATCTTATTAGAAAATAAGATAGAAAGAAGGTTACATTGGTCGGAAAACACATTTCATATTCTGAGTGGAAGAACTGGTATATTTGCCCACAGTATCACAAGTTGACTTATATTGATAAAATAACTCAATTTGATGGAAATATCCACACCGCATTTGGAAAAGCAATTCATACGGTGTGTGAATATACCTTATCAAAGCCAGAGGATTATAGATCTTCTGGAAAAATCAAATCACTAGTTAAAGAGCAATTTTTGGCTGAACTAAAAGCTCTGCCCCAAGACATGCAAGCTGAGGCAAAAAAGAACTTCAATCTGAAAGAATGGTTAGAGAAGGGAATAGAGATTATTCCTGATTTATATACTTGTTTGGCTGAGAAATTCGGCAAACTAGGAGAGGACTGGGAAGTTCTCAAAGCAGAAGAACAACTTTATGAACCAATAACTGAGTTCACAGATGTGGACAAAAAGTTCAAAGGATTTATTGATCTTGTAATCATGAGTAAAAAGGACAAGAAGGTTCATCTGATTGATTGGAAGACCTGCTCGTGGGGCTGGCAACCTCAAAAAAAGAATGATAAGATTTTATCATATCAGCTAGTGTTTTATAAGCACTTTTGGTCCAAAAAGTATGATGTGGATCCTAAAGATATTGAATGTCATTTTGTCTTGCTCAAGCGAACTGCCAAGGCAGGAAAGAAGGCAGAATTTGTAAGGGTGACCGCTGCCAAAAAGAGAACAACCGATGCCTTAGCTCTTCTAACCAAAGCGTTGAGTAACATTGAAAAAAAGAACTATACAAAAAACAGATCTGCCTGCGTTAGTTGTAAGGACAGATTTGGTACTTGTGAATTTTACAAATCAAAACATTGCACATAAACGAGGGCGTAAAGTGACAAATAAAAAAATCAAAATCCTAACTCTGAGTGACCACCCATTTTTACCATCTGGTGTAGGCACACAAACAAAATATATTTTAGAAACACTACTTGACACAGGAAGGTACCAGGTGGTATCATTAGGGGGTGCGATTACACACCCTAACTATAATCCAGTCAAAACCGAAAAATATGGAGAGGACTGGATAGTTTATCCTGTTGATGGATACGGAAATCCAGATATGCTCCGCCAGATGATTCACCACCATAAACCAGACATTCTGTATTTTATGACTGATCCTAGATTTTATGAATGGCTTTGGAATATGGAGGACGAAATCCGTCCACTTGTCCCAATGGTGTACTATCATGTGTGGGATAACACACCATATCCGGCGTTCAATAAAAAATGGTATGATTCAACTGATGTTATAGCTACAATTTCAAAGGTAACTAGCGACATCGTTCAGACTGTGGCTCCAGAAGCAGAAGAATATTATATTCCACATGCAGTCAACACTGACATATTCAAGCCTCCATCAACTGAATCTGAACGGGCACTTGTAAAAAATGTAAGAGAATCCAACATGGGCGTTACCGATAAGGTAATCTTTTTCTGGAACAATAGAAATGCTCGCAGAAAGCAGAGTGGTACGCTTATCTTTTGGTTTAAGGAATTCCTTGATAAGGTAGGGAAAGATAAGGCATGTTTATTGATGCATACTGATGTAAGGGACCCCCACGGTCAGCCATTGGACTATATCATAGAAGAGCTTGGTTTGAATAACGGAGAGGTTCTATTCTCTACGGAAAAACTTCAACAAGACCAACTATCCATTCTTTACAAGATGGCAGATTGTACAGTCAATATCTCAGATGCAGAAGGATTTGGACTTGCCACTTTAGAATCATTATCTTGTGGTACTCCAATTATAGTCAGCATGACCGGAGGTCTTCAAGAACAGGTTACGGATGGCGAAGATTTCTTTGGGGTAGGGATTGAACCATCATCCAAGGCAATAATCGGATCACAACAAGTTCCCTTCATTTTTGAAGATAGAATAAATAAAGATGACTTTATCGCAGCCTTGGAAAAAATATATAATATGACCATGGAAGATAGAACAGCTTTAGGACTTCGCGGCAGAGAACACATTATGAAAAACTATAATTTCTCCGATTTCAAAAATAATTGGATTACTCTAATGGATAAAATTCACGATGAGCATGGATCTTGGGAAAATAGAAAAAAATATAATAGCTGGGAGTGTATAACAGTATGAAGAAAGTATTAGTAGTAGCGCCAGTCCTATCAAAATCAGGATATGGTGTTCATTCAAGATTTGTAATAGATGCTTTATCTAGCCGTCCAGATCTTTATGATGTATATGTTAGCCCGCTTAACTGGGGAAGAAGCAGTTGGCTTCATGAGGATAACTTTAAAAGAAAGTATTATAATTTTCTTATCCAAAAGGCGGCGTCATATCAAGGAGAATTTGATGTATCCATTCAGGTAACCGTCCCCACCGAATGGAAGGGATTGGCAAAGATTAATATTGGTATCACTGCTGGAGTAGAAACTGATCGGGTACCACTTGACTGGCTCCGCCGAGCGAACTCAATGGATAAGATAATTGTAACTTCAGCCCATACTGCCGATACTTTTCTTAAGACAAAATATGATATCAAAAATGAGCATACTGACGAGGTTCTTTCGCTGGTGGGATGTCAAAAACCAGTAGAGGTTGTAACTTACCCAGTTAGAAATATTGTTCCCGTAGATTTATCTGAAAAAATCAAACTACCAACAGACTTCAACTTTTTATCCATTACCCAAATGGCACCAAGAAAAAATATAGAAGATGCGCTTAAATGGTTTGTTGAAGAGTTTAGAGAAGAAGAGAACGTTGGTTTACTCTTGAAGGCTCATGGTGAAAATAACTCAATACCTGATCGTTATAAGTCTGAGAGATTACTAAAGGGTTTCATAGAACAACTAGGTCCTCGCAAGTGTAAAATATATCATATTCATGGCGCAATGTCTGATGAAGAATTGCATGGACTCTATGTTCATCCGCAAATGTCAGCATATCTCACCGCTACCCACGGTGAGGGCTTCGGACTTCCTATCTTTGAATCTGCTTATAGCGGACTGCCAGTGATTGCTCCAGCATGGTCTGGTCATGTAGACTTTTTGTCTACCACAACCAAAAACAAAGCAGGTAAAATAAAGAGAGAAACTTGCTATGAAAAGGTGGCGGTAGATATTGTACCTGTACCAGAAATTGCCTTGATGCCAGGAATCATTACAAAAGACATGAACTGGTGTCGTCCAAAGGAAGATAAATTCAAAAGAGCCATGAGAAGTGTCTTTACTGAACTTAAAGCGAAGAGGACAACGGCGAATAGATTACAAACCCACATCCTAGAAACATTCTCAGAAGAAAATCAACATAAGGCAATGTCTGATGCTATCTGGTCTGGAATTGAAAATGAAACTACCCGCTGGGCGGAAAACATGGAAACAGTACAAAAAATATGAGTCAAGAATACATTTTTATAGCTGATTATTTTTTGGGTGATTTCTTCGGCGGCGCTGAAATGGCAAATGAAGAGTTACTTACTCTTCTTTCCCAGGAAGGCAATACTGTAATAAGGAAATATTCAGCAGACGTAACTAAAGAATACATTTTAGAAAATAAGGGTAGTAGATTTATAGTCAGCAACTTTATGCTATTAGGCGGAGGACCTAAAGAGGCTCTATACCGCTGTAACTATGTTTTATATGAGCACGATCACAAATATGTGGTCAATAGAAACCCGGCATCTTATCCTGATTTTACTGCACCAAGGCATTTGATTATTAACCAAGAATTTTATGAAAATTCCTTAGCTGTTTTTTGTCAAAGTAAAATCCACGCCGAGGTTCTAAAGAAGAATATTCCATTAGCTAATACAATCAACCTTGGAACAAGCTTGTGGACAACTGAATTTTTATCTGATATAAAGAATATTGTAATACCAGAAAAAAATGGCAGAGCCGCGATCATGAAATCTGACAATGTTATAAAAAATCAACAAATGTCGGAAAAGTATTGCAATGATAATAACATTCCGTATGATTTATTAGAGGCACCGTCATCTCTGGATTTTTATAAGCTCCTTACCAAATACACATATTTCGTCTTTTTCCCAAAAGTATTAGAAACATTATCAAGGGTCACAGTAGAGGCAAAATTGGCTGGCTGCGAAATAATTACGAATAAGATGCTAGGCGTTATCAGCGAAGACTGGTTTAGTGGCAACCCCACCCAAATAATGGAAGTATTGGAAGACGCCAGAAAATCCACTCCAAAGAAATTCACGGATGCGTTTTTAGGGCAAAAAGAAATAAAAGAATCAAGCTTCTCAGATAATAATATTACTGTGATTTTGAACTCTTACAGAAGACCACACAACCTCAAAGCACAAATAGAGGCAATCCGAAGCCAAACAATCCAGCCTAAAGAAATATGGCTATGGATAAACAAGCACGAGGACAACCAAGATTTTGATCATCACCAGCTAGATGTTGACCGTGTATTTAGCAACGACTATAACTGGAAGTTTTATGGCAGATTTGCCGCAGCCTTACTGGCAGACACAGAGTATGTAGCAATCTTTGATGACGACACTATCCCTGGCTCTAAATGGTTTGAAAATTGTTTAGATAGTATGGGACAGGAAGAGGGAATACAAGGCTCGGCAGGAATAATACTCAAGAGCGAGGATTATTATATGAAGCATGCACGTTGCGGCTGGCCAACTCAGAACGAAGATAGAACTCGGGTAGATTTAGTTGGTCATGCATGGTTCTTCAAACGGGACTGGTTGCAATTTTTATGGAGAGAGAAACCATTCACCTGGGATAACGGGGAAGACATTCAATTTTCTTATTTGGCCCAGAAATATGGTGGCATAAATACCTTTTGCCCTCCTCACCCATCAAACGATAAAGAGTTACACGGATCAACCAGGGGCAACGAACTTGGGATAGATTCAAAGGCGACCTCTAATAATCAACAAGTATCACACCAGCAGTTTTTCCAGGAACGAGATATGTGTATACAAAACGCTATTAAAAATGGATGGAAAACAGTAGAAGGATTATCAAAATGACAAAAGATTTCAAAGAAGAATTTAACAAGTTCAAAGATATGCTAACCACCGGTGAGAATTTCGCATTTGCAAGATATTCGGATGGTGAGATGTTTATTATGCAGAACAAGACAGTTGTCTTGGCTCCTAGTTATTTTGTAACAGGAGATAGAGTTGGAAATAATATATATACAAAAGAAGAACAGAAAGAGTTTCTTCCGGATAAGCATCAATTCCACAGAGAAAAATTGATAGAGAGCTTCCAGTTTAGGGAGAAGAATTATTTCAAGGGCGTTTGTACAAAAACTGATGTGGGGGAAGAAAACTTCAACTGGCAGATAAACTTACACGGCTCAGGGGATGAAGATAGTTTGACCTTTGCAAACGTACTTATTAATAGTAATTATCCGAGATACGTTGAGGAAATCGTCCCGCTATTCAAAAATAAAGAAATTATATATGTTGTCAACGAGGCTGCAAATTTGGCAGGACTTCCATTTGAAATAAAGAAAGAGTTTAGAATCGGCAGTAACTGCATGATCAACAACTATGATACAGCGGAAGAAGTTAAAAAGTATATTGCAGATAATAATATAGAAAATCACTTGATACTTTGTAGTGCTGCAAGCCTAAGCAACTTCGTTATTCACGAATGTTATAAAGAAAATCAGAATAATACCTTTCTGGATATTGGTAGTAGCCTAAACCCATATCTTGATTTAGAGGGCTGGAAGTTTACAAGAGGATATCTTACAAGTTATTGGATGAAGAGTAGCAGTCATTGGGGAAATCAAGTAGATGAGTGGTAGTTTAGCCCTCATAAAAAACTCTAAAGAATACTGGGATTTTATAAGAGACTTACGCAATAACAAACAGGTAAAACAAGGTTTTATACAACAGGATAATATAACCAAAAAAGAACACCTCCAGTATATGCAAAAATATGGTGTTAACTATTACGTTTGTTTGTGCGATAATGAACCAGCAGGATATGTTGGTATTATAAACAAGGATATCCGAGTCGCGACTCATCCCCAATTCCAGGGGTATGGCATTGGAACTTTTATGATAAATGAGATAATAAAAATAATGCCAGATTCTATAGCAAAAATCAAACTTGATAATCCTGCTAGCATTGCTCTATTTGAGAAATGTGGCTTCAAAAAGAAATATTATATTTTGGAGAAAGATTGATGCTTCATAATCCATATAAAATTGTCCAAATGTTTGAGGAAGAGGTCGCCCATTATACCGGAGCACCTTATGCAGTTTCGGTCAATAGCTGCACCAACGCTATTTTTCTAGCATGTAAGTGGCTTGATGTCAAGGGCAAGGAAATTACGATTCCGAAGAGAACCTATTTATCTCCCCCGCAGTCCATAACTCAGGCAGGAGGAAAAGTAATATTTGAAGACGTTTCATGGCAAGGCATTTATCAACTCAAGCCCTTCCCAATATATGACGCAGCAAAAAGACTGACATCAGGAATGTATATGCCTGACACATTTATGTGCTTATCTTTCCATATCAAAAAGCATCTAAAAATAGGAAAAGGCGGAATGATATTATGTTCCGACCCCGATGCCGTAAAGTGGCTCAAAGCACGACGCTATGAAGGTAGGACTGACGGTATGCAATACCATGAAGATATGATAGATGAAGAAGGTTGGAATATGTATATGACGCCCGAACAAGCCGCAAGAGGGTTGACTCTTATGCAAAACTATCCAGAACATATGCCTGATATGCCAGAAGATCCTCCATATCGCGATCTAACAGAGTTTGAACTTTTTAGAAAAAAATGATAACATTTCACAAACTTGGGGAGAATGGACGCCTCGGAAATCAGCTATTCCAATATGCTGCTCTTAGAGCCCTTTCTTTAGAAAATAATTATGAGATAAAAATTCCCAACCCTACTCAAAGGGATTGGCACGGACAATCGTGTCTGCTGGAAAATTTTAATATTGGTTGTGATTTCTTGACAGCAAGCGATCTTGAAAACCTCCAATTTCTATATAATGAACCAGACCACATGAAATATGATGAGAATTTCTTTAAAATACCAGATAACTCTTCAATAAATGGTTTTTTTCAAAGCACTTTCTATTTTGGAAACTTCGCGAACCAAATAAAAAAAGAACTTACCCCGAAAGAGTATATTACAGAACAGGCGTCTGAACGACTGAGCCAGATCAAAAGTGATTATAGTGGATATGAGATAGTCTCACTTCACCTACGCCGAGGTGATAACACCGACTGGTCTAATCCAAACCCTAAACTTTCAACAATGTATGGAACTAATGGGGAACTTCAGAACAACAGTTTCTATGGAAGATATTTGACAGCAGCTAAAGATAATTTTAAGAATAGGAAAGTGAAATTCTTAGTTTTTACCGGCGGTGCTCGTAGTCAAAATAATGAGAATAGTAATGATATAGAATGGTGCCAAAAGAATTTAGAAGGAGAAGAATATATTGTAGCTGATAAGAACACAGCCATGCTTGATTTTTCTACCATTATGAATTGTGACCACAACATAATATCACATATTAGTAGCTTTGGGTGGTGGGCTGCTTATCTAAACAAAAACAACAATAAGGAAGTTATCGCTCCCTTACATTATCACCCAGATTTAGAAAATTATACTTATCGCGAGGGCTTTTACCCTGAAAGTTGGATATTGAAATGAAGGATACAGTGATAGCCCATAGAATTCCTTTGACAAGTATGTTTCATCCCGATCATAGGATAAATGTGTCACCATTATCTTTTTTATGGGGTGGATCATTTCACGCACCAGCCTTACAGGGAATAGATCCCAATACTATAAAAAACGTTGTTTGGAAAAATTATAGAGAATATTGTAAAAATCACCATGGCATTGATATCAATGAATATGCTACTTCGTCCGGTATACCAGCAGAGCCAACATTAATAGCGATGTACCACCAGGTGGCGAAAGAAGATCAACTAGCAAAATCAAACCCACATCCTATTATCTTTGATATAGGTGCCTCAACTGGCGCTTTTTCTCTTGTCACTACATTTGAGAAGGATATGAAATGTTATAGTTTTGAGCCAAATACAGAGCTTTTTGCAACCTTCTACGAAAATGTATTTTTGAATTCACAAGAATATCCCTGGCTGGCAGAAAATATTAAGCTTAGTAAAAATGCTTTTTGGGATGAAAAGAAAAACATGACCCTCAATGTTGCTAGCAAATCAGAATGGTCGGGTCTCTCAACCTTTGGAAGTGATCTGAGAAGGATAGCTGATCGTTCAGATATCCTTCAAATAGAAGTAGAGTGTATTACAATAGATGATTTTATGGAAACTAATCAAATCCCCTGGGTCAATGCTATAAAAATAGACACCGAAGGCGCTGAGCTAAATATACTCAAGGGCGCAGCAAAAACTCTGATCCGACACATGCCCAATCTAATCATAGAATTTTGTCAAGAGAATACAGAGCAATTTGGATATTCCACAAATGACATCCTTGAATTTTTACAAAACATCGGATATCACCGAGAAAATGGTTTGCTCATAGGCGAAAATTTGGTAATTTCACACAGAGATCAAACCGGCAGCCTATCCAAAACACTTAGAGCACAAGCTAAAAATAATAAGAAGCTGCTTGGCGGACTTCCGCTAGAGTTTGTCACGATGCCGACGAGATAATAAAATGAAAACAGTAATTGATTGGGCAGACAATTATAAGGATTGTATTATTAACCACATGGGATTTGAAAAGTATTCTCAAGAATATCCAGATGATACCGTATTGTTTTTAGGATATGGATCTGCAAAGAATGAGTTTGCCAGATTTGAAAATAAGAATTTCAATAGGAAGGTATTTTTTAATGGTGAGCAACCTTGCGCTTTTTTATTGCCGGAAATAGAAGGAAACTATAGTGCAGATAAGGAGGACTATTTTAATGATATATATACAATTTGTCCCTACTCTGCCAAGTGGTTAAACCATATCGCGGGCGATAACAAGTTCAAGCCAGTATTATTTCCCATCAACGAGGATAATATTGGGTCGTCTTTTAAAAAAAAGAACGATGCCATATTTTATGGAGGAGTACATTGCCCCGAGCATGAGGAGCTAATAAATACTATATCCAAGTACAATTATAAGTTTGTAACGATGGGTCCAGAATATTGGTCACCAAACTTTCCACTAAAAGATCGTGACAAACTCATAAGTATGATAACAGATAAAAATGTAATAAACAGCGAGAAGTGGCAAATACTTAGAGAAACTAGAATCGTTCCTGTTTATAATTGGTTGCCCATAAATGACACACATATCCAAAATATAAAAAAGTATGATAGATGGGAAGAAAACGAAGCCTTTTCTCACTTAGAGATGTATAGGGCACCTCAACTCAAGCCAAGAATATCAGAGGCAGCGTTTTTTAGGATGTTAATGGTAGTTCAAGAAGATCCATGGAATGTTATAGAAGAATGGTTTGTGCCAGGAAAGCATTTTATATATTACAAAACAGAAAGTGATCTTATTGAAATTTGTGATGATGCCCTAAAGAACCCAGAAAAATATCAAAGCATGGTAGACTCAGCATATCATTTGGCTGTGAAAGAATATACAACTAGAAGTATTCTTAAGAAGATAATGAACAAAACACCAATCAAACAAAGCATGGGAGAATAGAAATGGATTTAGTATTTGATATTGGCTTCAACTTAGGAGACTTTACCAAAGAGGTATATAAGAAGTTTCCGAATTGTAAGGTAATCGGGGTAGACGCCAACCCAGAGTTTAATAATGTTCAACTTGAAGGTGATTTTGTTTTTATAAACCGGTTGGTTTCAAATAAAGACGACGATTTTGTTCCATTTTATATTGACCCTACTCAGTCGGGGGTGTCTACGGCCTCAGAAGATTTTATGAGCAACTCTCGTTTCGCCAAAGGTAGCAAAAACCTATCGCCAGGTTCCGTTGGCTGGACAAAAAAACTAGAAATACCATCTATAACCCTGGATAAGCTGACAAATACCTTCGGCACACCTGATTTTGTAAAGGTTGATGTAGAGGGTTATGAATATGAAGTATTGTCAGGGCTGACTAAAAAGGTTGGAACAATCTGTTTTGAGTGGCACGAAGAAATGATAGAGGTTCTTTATAAGTGTATGGATCATTTAGAAACCATTGGATATACTGAAGCTGGAATCATAGGATATTTTGATAATAAAGAAGATATAAAGAATATGACATATAACGCTACTGGCGACCCTTATTTAGTAGAACCAGAAAAATATATATCATTCTCCGATCTAAAAGAAGAGTTGGAAGAGGTGTGTAATCCTGACCGACGTGTAAATTATGGGATGATCTTTGCAAAATGAGCTACTTTTTAGATAAAAAAGTTTGTATAACTGGGGGATGTGGATTCATTGGAAAATCTCTTGTCAAATCATTGTCTGCACTCGGTGCAAAAGTAGTGATAATAGACAACTTAGAAAGAGGTGACACCAGTGGCTTAGAGATTGATGGCAACAATATAAGTATGAGGAATATAGACCTCAGAAATACCGACGAATGTAAAGGGATGTTTTACGACATGGATATAGTTGTACACCTGGCATCAAAAGTCGGCGGTATTGGTGTCTATACCTCAAGACCATATGAGGTGTTCAGGGATATGCTAAAAATAGATGCCAATGTTTTAGACGAGGTAATATCCTCTGGTGTAGAAAGATATTTTTATGCTAGCAGCGCTCATGTCTATCCGCTTGAGTTACAGGCAACACCAAACCCGCTAGCAATAAAAGAGGAGCAGGCATTTCCAGCTAATCCCGAGTTATCATATGGAATGGCAAAGTTAGTTGGAGAAAAGAATATTGTATATGCAATGGGAGAGCATCAAAATCTCAGGAGTGCAGTTGCAAGGTATATCGGGATTTATGGACCAGGACAAGATTATGGACTGGATACAGGCAGTGTTATCCCCGTATTTTCTCACAGAGCAATCAAGCACCCCAAAACTCCATTTAGTGTGTGGGGCACAGGTGAAGAGACAAGATCTTATTGCTTCATAGACGATGCCGTGGAGTGTACCATTAGAATGATAGAGAAAATGGAATCTACGCCCTTAGTTGGACCTCTAAACGTTGGCAAACAAGAAATTATTTCAATAGCCGACATCGCCGCAGCAGTAATAGAAATTTCTGGGAAAAAAATAGAGATAGAATTTGATAGGACAAAGGACACTCTAATTTGGGGACAGTGGTGCGATTGTTCTTTGGCAGAAAAAACCTTAGATGGTTGGAAAGCAGCTACTTCGTTTAAAGAAGGACTAAAAGTAGTGTATAAAGATATAAGGGAAAGGTTAAATAATCAAGATGGATAATCATAATAAGAAAGTTCTTGTCACCGGAGCCCATGGCTTTGTGGGACATGCCGTAGTAGCGCTCCTGAAAAAAAGGGGATATACAAAGATACTCACCCCGACGAGCAAAGAGTGTGATATAACGAAGGAAGACCAGGTCTCTGCATACTTTGATAAGAATTCACCGCAGATCGTTCTTCATATCGCTGGCAAAGTCGGCGGCATCGCAGCAAATAAGGCGAACCCTGGCGAGTTCTTTTATAAAAACCTAATGATGGGAACTCTTATAATGGAATATGCCAAGAGGCACAATTGTGAAAAAACAGTTGTGCTCGCTGCGGGGTGTGGATACCCAAAGTTTTTGGAAGTTCCATATACTGAGGAAGATTTTTGGATGGGCATGCCAGATGAAAACTCCATTGGGTATTCTATGGCAAAGAAAATGTTAGTAATCCAATCATGGACTTATCGTGAGGAGTATGGGTTTGATTCAACTGTTTTATTACCGGCAAATCTTTATGGACCACACGACAACTTTGATCTTGAGTCTTCTCATGTGGTGCCGGCGCTTCTTAGAAAGTTTATAGAAGCAAAAGATTCTGGCGCAACCGAGGTAGAAGTTTGGGGTGATGGATCCGCCTCTCGCGAGTTCTTATATGTTGACGACACCGCACGTGCGATCGTAGATGCCTCAGAGAAAGACGTTGGTTCTGGACCGTTCAATCTTGGTACAGGAACAGAAACAACTATCAAAGAGTTGATTACAACGATTTCAGAAGAAACCGGGTTTGACGGAGATGTTATATGGGATACTTCAAGACCCAACGGACAACCCCGACGTTTCTATAATATGAGTAAGTTTCAAGAGGCGTTTGGTTACGTTCCCTCAACAAGTCTAAAAGATGGTTTGAAAAAAACCATAGAGTGGTATAGAAATAATGACAAATAGAAAATATCTGCCAACATTATCGGAACTGGTAGATCGCCTATCAATAATCCAGCTAAAAGAGGTATTTATATCAGAACATAAAGAGGAATATGCAAGTGAGATATCAGACATCGTGCACGACATTCAAATGCACCTTAACGAATCAACCCAGCCAGTCACTTCAGAAATAATCCGCGCTATAGTGGTTTTATCACAAATGAACTTGCACATTTGGCACAACGAGTCAAACTACCGCAAGGGGCTAAGCGAGGGAAATGACTTAGAGCTTACTCATGGCCTCAACGGAATTAGAAATACAGCAAAGAATAAAATACAAGAAATTGCCGGTGGGAGAAAAGACTACAAGATTGATTGTCTGGCTGCCGAGTTTAAGGACTGGGATATAAGTTGGGATTAGTTTGAAAACCTTATTGCTCGGAGATAGCTGTAAAGATATTTACATTTATGGTAAGTGTGACCGCCTTTGTCCGGCGGCTCCAGTCCCTATCTTCGTTCCAATGGAAACTACCACAAACGCCGGCATGGCTGGGAATGTATACGAAAACCTTTTGACTCTTGGTCTAGATGTAGATTTTATTACAAATTCCGAGGATATAAAGAAAATAAGATATGTAGATAAAAAAACTAATCAGATGATTGTCCGAGTAGATGAAGAAGTCAAAAAAATAAGCAGGATAGAAAACTTGGAAACAATTGATTTTAGTAAATACCAAAGTGTTGTAGTATCTGATTATAACAAAGGTTTTTTATTAGAAGATGATATTGAGTTTATTTGTAAGAACCACCCCGCCGTGTTTATTGACACAAAGAAGCTTCTTGGGGAATGGTGTAAGGATAGCCTCTTTATCAAAATAAATGAGTATGAATATAAAACTACGAAACATTTAGTTAAAAAATGGGCAGCAAAAAAGTTGATAGTCACGCATGGACCTGGAGGATGCACTCATAATAAGAAGAAATATTCAGTTCCACAAGTTGAAGTTAAAAACATCTGTGGTGCAGGTGATACTTTTTTGTCAGGACTCGTAGCGGAATATGAGATGTCAACAAATATAGATAGCGCTATCAAATTCGCCAATGAATGTTCTACAGAGGTTGTACAATCCTTGGGAGTTTCTTTGCCAAACAATTTTAAGGGAAAATATAAGAAATGAAAATTCTAATAACGGGCGCAGCAGGATATCTGGGATCAGAAATGATACAACATTTCTTAGACGCCGACCACTCAGTCGTAGCGATTGATAATTTGATGTATGAGCACACCTCACTTCTGAGATACGCCACAACTGATAAGTTTAAGTTTGTCAAGGGTGATATCAGAAATAAAGATATTTTATCAGAGCATATGGCCGCCGCCGACGTTATTATTCCTTTAGCGGCTCTTGTTGGTTTCCCCTTGTGTGATCAGAGCCCTCGTGATGCTAAAGAAATCAACTTTGAGATTAATGAATGGATAGCAAAGAATAAGAGACCCGAACAAAAGGTAATTTACCCATGTACAAACTCGGGTTATGGAACATCTGCCGGCGGGGTTTGTACAGAAGAATCGCCGCTAAACCCTATCTCATTGTACGGCGTTACAAAGGTTCAGGCAGAGAAAGCTTATAAGGAAGTTGACAATCATGTAACTTTCCGTTTAGCAACCGTATTCGGACCCTCTTCAAGGATGCGGGCAGATCTGCTGGTGAATAACTTTGTGTATAAAGCCCTTAAGGAACGTATCTTAGTATTATACGAGTGCAAGTTCATGAGGAATTATGTACACATTCAAGATGTTTGCCGGGCATTTATGTTTGTTCTAGAAAATTGGGACAAGTGCAAAAATGAAACATATAATGTTGGCAACGATTCCATAAATATGAATAAGCTTCAGTTGGCTCAAAAGGTAGCAGAACACACACAGCTAGAAATAATGACAGCAGAATTCACATCAGACCCCGATGTGCGTGATTATATTGTAAGCAGTCAAAAAATATATGATTTAGGTTTTGAGTGTAAATATGATTTAGACGATGGTATCCGACAGCTACTAAATGTGTATTCCATTATTGATAGTCCGTGGTACGGAAATTACTAAATGGAAAAGATATGGGTAAATGGCTGTTTTGACATACTTCACCGAGGACATATTCAGATGTTAGAGTATGCCAAGTCACTCGGTTCTCACTTGTGTGTTGGAATAGACTCTGACAGAAAAGTAAAAGAAAACAAAGGTCCAACTCGCCCATATAACAATGAGGATGATCGTAAATTCTTATTACAAGCCTTACATTGTGTAGACGAGGTAGTGATTTTTGATACAAAACAAGAACTTGAAGATAGAATAAAAAATATGAAACCTTCCGTTATGGTCATCGGCAGCGACTGGGAAGGTAAAGAAGTGGTTGGGGCAAAGTATGCGACCCGAGTTTCTTTTTATGAGAGGGTTGGGGATTATTCAACAACAAACCTCCTTGAGATAAATAAATGAAAATATATGTTGACATAGATGATACTATCTGTTCTCACGGCGCAGTTAGGAGTTATCCGGATGCGCTGCCAATAACGGAAAATATAGATAAGATAAATAAGCTATATGAAGAGGGGCATACAATAATTTACTGGACCGCTCGCGGCGGAAACACGGGTTTGGACTGGTCAGATTTAACCGCAAAACAATTAGAGGAGTGGGGGGCAAAACACCATGAGCTTATCATGAATGAAAAGCCCTCCTACGACCTACTAATATGTGACAAAACAAAAAGGATAGAAGAGATATGAGCGGACCATTTGAAATAAAACATGTGGACAAAGGCTGGGGTTATGAAAAATGGATCGTCAACAAAGAAGAATATTGTGGTAAGCTTCTATATTTTGAAAAAGGTAAACGATGTTCTTGGCATTATCACAAAGTTAAGGACGAAGTATTTTATTTACAATCTGGAAGAATGACGGTAAGATATGGGGAAGATGATGATATTACCAAGTGCGAAGAGTTAGAACTTGTTCCAGGTATGAACTTCCATATCAATATTGGGCTAAGACACCAGATGATAGCCTTAGAGGATTCTGAGTTATTTGAATTTTCTACAGAACATTTTGATAAAGATTCATACCGGATAACGAAAGGAGACTAAAATGAAGTTAGCGGTAGTCACTGGATGTTTGGGGTTCATTGGATCCCACGTAACAAGAAAGCTTCTTGAGGAGAACTGGAAGATATTTGGGGTAGACAAATGTACCTACGCAGCAAACATGGATGCGCTAGAAGAGTTCACGACTAACGAGAACTTTGACTTTATTGACCAAGATATCTCCAAACTAACTCATTTGCCTGACTGTGATTTCGTAATAAATCTTGCAGCAGAATCTCATGTCGGGAATAGCATAATCAATAGCGACGAATTTATGTCTAGTAATATTCTTGGCACAAAAAATATATTAGAACTCATCAGGAAAAAACCCAAGAATACAGGCGCTCGTCCAGTTTTGATACACTTTAGCACAGACGAAGTGTACGGAGACCTTGTTTCAGGATCTCATAGTGAAAAGGATATCCTGAAACCAAGCAATCCATATTCGGCAGCCAAAGCTTCAGCAGATATGTTGATCTTTGCCTGGGCTCGAACATTTGGTATCAAATACAATATCCTCCGGCCAACAAACAATTATGGGACTCACCAATACCCAGAAAAGCTTTTACCTATCAGCGTAAAATGTTTACAGCGTGGTGTAAAGATTAGGCTCCACGACAAGGGTCTACCGATAAGATGCTGGCTCCATGCAGAGGATACGGCCACCGCTGTATTGGCTGTCATATCCCAGGGACAAAGAGACAAGATATATAACATTTCGGGCGAAGAGCTAGAAAATAGAGAAGTAGTAAAACTTATTATAGAATCTTATTTTGATAATGCTGTGGATTGGAACGATTATGTTGACCTTGGACATATCCGTGAAGGACAAGATGTTAGATATTCTGTAAACGATGATAAGCTACGATCTCTTGGGTGGCAACCCCAGAAGAATTTCAAGGAAGAAGTTAAAAGTATAACAACGTTCTATAAGACAAACTTTAGATGGTAATATAAGATGATATTGATAACGTTTGGAACGAGACCAGAATATATCAAAGTATTGCCTGTAATGGAAGAAATGGAATCCCGTGGTATAGGATTTAAAACATTTTTTACAGGACAGCACGTTGATCTTCTAAAACATATCAAACCGCCAACTCATACACTAGAAGTTGGCACAGGCAGCAATAGATTGGATACAATTATACAGTCTATTCTGAATAAAGAAGATATATTCAGAAATGTAAACTCAGTATTAGTTCAAGGTGACACCTCTTCTGCTTTTGCTACAGCTTTGGCAGCCTTCCACCGAAAGATTCCCGTGTTCCACTTAGAGGCAGGGTTGAGGACCTATAACAAGTATAGTCCATACCCTGAGGAGTTCAACCGCCGTGCTATCTCTGCCTTGACAGAATATCACCTATGTCCTACTGAGAGTGCAAAGGAAGTATTAGAGGGTGAGGGCTTCACAAATCTCTACAAGGTTGGGAATACGGTGCTAGACAATCTTGTTAATATTCAGACTTCAGAAACAAACGTTGTGTTAGTAACCATCCATCGTAGAGAAAAGTTAGAGGAGATACCAGCATGGTTTGACGCAATAAACAAAGAAGCCATACGCTACCCTCATCTAAAATTTATACTTCCGCTTCATCCAAACCCAGCCATTACTAAATACAAAGATATCCTCACAAATGTAGAAGTTGTTCCTCCTCTTTCTCACCAGGAATTTATAACTTCTCTTGCATCGTGTAAATTTGTAATAACTGATAGCGGAGGCGTACAAGAGGAAGCGGCATTTCTAGGAAAACCGTGTGTTGTTTGTCGCGACCATACAGAGAGAAAAGAAGGTTTAGGAACTTTTTCCGTTTTATGTAAAACACCGGAAGATTTGACGAGACAAACTATTTGGGCGCATGCCCCAATCTCCAAAAATAGTGTGTGCCCCTACGGCGATGGGTTTTCTGCAAAATACATCTGCGATTTATATGAGAAAATAGAAAGTTAATAATATTGTTTAACAATACCCAACAAATTCTATATCATAGAGTTGTGGCAAAATCACTTGCAAAAGTATAAAAGGAAATAGAGTATGACAAACTTAAAATTATCAAACCAAGCAGTTGGCTCATTATTGATGACATTACAAAAGTGTTTATCTGAGCAGCTTGATATCACAGACATGCTAAAAGACTGGGTCTTGGAAGTGAAAGACACAGAAATCTTCGTCGTAAACCCACCAATCATTGAAACTGGCATAACTCCAACCGCCGAACCTCAAAAGCCGGTGTTTGACGTAAGATAATGCCAAGATATATCTATGACTGTATATCCTGTTCTGGTGTCTTTGAAATAATCCACCCATATAAAGAACTAAAGACTGATTGTATCACCTGCGGAAAAACTGATACTCTAAAGAAAAATCTATCGGCTCCAATAAATAGAAATGATATTAGCAAGAGAAAGTATATACAAAAAGTTGGAGCGGTTGTGGTAGACGCAATAGAAAATGCCAATAAAGAACTCGCTGACTCAAAAAAAGATTTTATAAAGAGGGAAAAATAATGTTCGGTTGGATACTATTTGGGCTAAACCTAGCACTAGATGCCCTATTATTTTGGTATATCCGGGAAATGCTTAATAAGTTTCATTATATCGGAGACTCAACTGAAGATATACATCAGAGGCTAGAGGAATTTGAGCAACACCTCGGCGCAGTTTATGAGTTAGAGACCTTTTATGGCGATGAAACTTTGGCTGGGCTATTGGTACACGCCAAAGAGACAAAAGAATATATGCAAGAATATCGTGAAATATTTAGGATAGAAAAAGCAGAAGAAGAGGAAGAAGGTACCCCCGTGGATGAACAGATAGAAGTCTCGCATGATTAAAACTAAAGCCAAAGTTAAAACTAAAGCCAAAGCTAAGACTAAAGCTAAGACTAAAGCCAAGGCTAAAAATAAAAAGACCGTAAAATATTATTTTACATCAGATACAGAACAAGCGATTGTAGATTATTGCGCCACCGAAGATATCAGAGTAAGAACGAAACTTTATATAGATCAGATACAGCCAGCCTTTGATAATCTAGTTGATAAGATTGTGTATACTTATAAGTTCACCTCTTTAGAAAACATAGATTATCACAAAGAAGATTGTAAAATATGGCTCACCACTATTCTTGGGAAGTTTGATCCGTCAAAAGGAACAAAAGCATTTTCCTATTTCTCAGTGGTTACAAAAAATTGGTTTACGCACAAGGCAAAGAAACAAAATCTAAAGAATAAGAGAGAAACAAATTATGACAGTATTCTTCGCGAAGTTGAAATTGCTGAAATTAGTTCCAGTAAAGGCATATTAGATGATCAAGTTGATTATGAGTTTTGGATGTCGTTGACCAATGAAATATCATCATGGCAAAAACTGCAACTTAAAGAAAACGAGAAGAAGGTTCTGGATGCCATACTGACCCTCATGGGTAATATAGAACAAATAGAAATTTTCAACAAGAAGGCAGTTTATTTGTATATGAGAGAAATCACGGGACTCAACACCAAACAAATAGTCGGTTGCCTAAATAAACTGCGTCAACGCTACAGGGCGTTTAAGCACAAATGGGATAATGGAGTTTTTTAGTCGCGACCTACTTAATATAGCAGAAATGTGGAGGTAGACAACGTGGTAAAAAAACTTGAAGGACTTATAGAACAAGCCTTAGAAAATATAAAGAATGACAGGCAGGAGACAGAAGGTCTTCTGTCTGAGCTTAAAGAGTTCATGAGTGTTTCAAAAGAAAGATATGCAGACTCCGGAGCTACCGCTGCCAAATTTGTAGAAACTCTTCAAAGGAGTAATGAACAATTGGTAAAGCTAGCAACGCTAGTACATAAAAAGGAGCAAGGACAGACAAATAATGAGTTGAACGATATGGACAAACAACAATTATTTGATATCCTCAACCAGAATAATGGCTAGTACACCAAAACAAAATATCAACGTTGACAAAAAGATATCAAAGATACCGAACCGTGTCAAGCCTCGTATCAAGCGCCCTCTTAATCTAAATGACAATTTCCTCGGCGTTGTTCATGCTGAAGCAATTCGGAAATATCAACCAGACAAAGAAGATCAGCTAACTGAGCATACCGCAATTATATTGAGGACCTCAGAAATTCATGCAAACACTATGACTGCCATGCCTAGTCCTATAATAGTGAGAGCAAGAATCCCAGAAATTCATGCACATCTACCACTACCAAGAAGTCAAAACGACGCACAAGTTATAGATATGTACCCCGAATATATAAGCAATGACCCCGGCGTCGGCACCGGTCACAATCCTGGACGTCTTGTTCGGGTCAAACACATAGATAAACATCATACTGCACTAAGGTACCAAAATGGTAGGATACTAGAACTGCTTGAACAATCTGTGCCATTTACCGCCGGATTTAGTTCAATTATATGGGAATGCCCTGAAAATCACTCAAAGACTAAGGTCAAACCAGGATCCACAGGTGGTGTGGCAGGTGCAAACAAAAAGAAGGGTTCCCCCAACTCCAAGCGTGGTGTAGGAAAAGGAACTGACACTAACGTTCCTGGCTCTGTTGGCAAACCTGCAACTGCTGGCACGAGCGGTAACTCCGCTATAGTCAGCGGATCAGTCAGTCCACCTCCTTGTGGTCCTTCTGCTCTCTTAGAAGAACTGGTGAAAGCAAAAAATAATATTGCATGGGCAGGAGGAAAGTCACTCGGACCCATAGAATTGGACTATATCAAGGGGAACCCAGGTAAAGGCTTCGGACCAAACAGAGATATATATGTTATAGCGAAAAAAACCCCCGGCGGAACACCTTTTAGTAAATACCTAAAAAAAATGATAGCAGATGCGAAAAAAGACGGCGTGGAATTATTAGTCAACTCGGGTTTTAGGACGATGGAAAAACAGACAGAGCTTTATAATAAAAACCTGCATCGTCCTGGCTTCGCAGCAAAACCAGGCACCTCAAGCCACCAGTCTGGCATCGCGGTTGATTTTAGCACCGGCGGCGTCGGCGGAACATCTTATGCGTGGCTCACGAAACATGCAGTAGAATATGGGTTTATCAGAACCGTACCAAAAGAGCGCTGGCATTGGGAGTATAGACCGGCAATGATAAGAGCATCCGGACCATTTGCCAGGGTCAAAAAGGACACCGCCTTCCGCAGCGGCACTTGGCCAGCGTTTGTGACCAGCAACAGCCACGGCTTTCAACAGAGAGAAGCGAAGTGGAATACTCATAAAGGTAAAGGATATATAGGGAATGAGAGATTCGCCCATACCACCGATCGCCCGTTTGAAGGACCATAATGGCAAAAATCCATACTCATTTGATGTCAAATCTGAGTCCCGTCACCCTTGAGGAAAAAGGGAAGGTACAAGATTATTATAAAAACAATAGTGGTTTTGACAATGATAACCTCGTAGAGCCTCATCCAAATTATCACAACCCCCATAACAACGAAACAGACATTGCAGGAGGAAAAAACGGGCAATATATTATAATTGGTCGCGACCGCCCGTCCGATGAAAGCAGTGGTTATGGTGGCAAGGGACATTCTCATAGTTCTTGTATAGATATCATAGCAGGATTATCTGGCCGTTTTGCGAAGGAGACAAACGAAAAAGGTGAAAAGATATACACCAATAAGTCCACCTCATTAGACGCAGCAAGAATTTATGTTAGTCAGAAAACCGATATAGATGAGAATTTTAACTTAGCTGCTGGTTTTGTGGGAAATCCCGGCTCTCGTTCTGGTATTGCAATAAAAGCTGACGGCGTTAGAATAATAGGCAGGGAAGGGATTAAGCTAATAACCGGAGTTGATAACTATAACTCACAGGGAATAAAAATAGATGCGATTCAAGGGATTGATCTTATTGCCGGAAATAACGATTATGAACTAGAACCCCTGATAAAAGGTGATAAAACAGTTGAGGCACTTAGCGAAGTTATAGAGTTAGTCGCCGACCTAAATGGTCTTTTATTAACTCACTTTGTAACCTATACTCGGATGTTGGCGTCATTCGCAGTTCATACTCATATTACTACTGCTCCCGGAAACCCAACCTCTCCATCGCCTGACGCGGCTGCTTTTGCATTCAACGAGTTTACTGTGAAGGTTACCCCGTTTATGACGGACATCTTAGCCCATCAGCAAAACTGTATAATGGTAGAACAAAACTATTTATGGCCTTGGGGTGAGGGCTATATTTGTAGTGCTTATAACAATACAAACTAAAACAAACTAAAAAAGAGTTAATAATGGCAAGAATCAGCGACCACCAAAAAAATATCATCAACCCACTTCCTGGTAGTTTCACTTCTACGGAAGTGGCGATCACTTCTGAAATCGGCGGAAGAAACGGAAGCTATGATTACGAAACTCCCCGAAGCCAATGGATAATAACCGGCATCCATTTATATTTCCTGAAATATGGTAGTTTTCCAAAGATTGGTTTAGTTCTTGAGGCAACAGGACCGCTAGCGGGTGCTACTAACGGTATCCCGAACAACATGATAACTCGCCCTGATGCCTTGGCTTATGCGGCGCTATACCCACAAAACGCTGAAGTTCTTAGATCGCTGACCGCCCCTGCCACGGATGTCCCAGAAGATAGTCCGGTTAACCCTTCTGACACCGCTTTGGGTGGACCCTTGATTTTATCTCCCATTACTGCCGAGGCATCAAGAACTCAGCTTGGTGGAATAATCACGGCCATGATTGCTCGTGGCGGATCATTTGGTGGCAGAAATTTGTTAACAGTAACAACCGAGGAGTTCCAGGACCCCGATAACCAAACCAACGCTTCGTCTACCCCAGACTCAAGTGACTGGGCACAGCTAACATCACCTCCGGATGTAATATCATCGCAGAGAAAAAAAGATATATTAAAATCATTTGGTGAAACCCCGGCACCCGCTTCAGCGGCAGAGGAAGATATAGAAGCTGAGGGCTCAACACCAAAAAATATTAAAACTGGCACGAACCCGTTTGTCAACGCTCCTGCCAATAACCCAAATCCGGAACCATATTATTGTCGCGACGATAATATGTATTATTTTGTCCAACGAACGGATAGTCTAGATAGCAGCGAATGGGATCTTGGCACAATTGGAAACAACGCCCCCTTGATAGACAAAATAGCAACGTTTAAAGGTATCGCACTGGGCGCTATTTTAAGATCTGCGGGGAAGTTTACACCAGAAAATCGGCAGAATGAGGATATTCTAGGAAGAACAACGGTAGAAACATTTTATGGAGATCCTGATCGTCCAATACTAAAAGAATCTGAAGATTCTCCTTCTGATTCTAATGTCAAAAGAGTTATTCCCCCGCCCCCCCGCAGGTGGATAGTTAGTGGGAAGATATCAAAAGCTCTAATAGATGGGCTACCTTCTGACGGGACAGAGGCAGATGCTGACTCTACTCTTTCAAACTTAGCCACCTCTCTATATATTCTTGAAAATATGAGCGCCGACCGACAGGTTGCCTTCACTATCTCGGGACTAAAGAGTAATATAGCAGCGACTGTTCGTGTTCTTGGAAAATACCACGAACAAGCAACAGCAAATGGCGCAGACCCATCTACAATGAGCGGACTTGACCTAAAAAAAGAACTTGATAGTTTATCAACATTCTACTCCGTATTAGAGAAGTTTTTTAAGCTGAATAAGCTGCAGCCCGCAGCCAGCGATAAAATAGAGTTCAAGTTCAGCGCTAGCTTTGAGCTTCAGTACATTGTTGTTGAAGGAAAAATATACTTAAACGGTATAACAAAGATAGCCGAAGAGGGAACACCCTCTAAGGGAGTCTTCTATGATATTTCCCCAACAACATTTGGATACATATTTTTCTCACCAGATATTTCCACGGTTCTAACTAAAGATAACCACGAAGAGTCACTTGGGTGGATGGAGTTCATACAAACTTATACCTGGCCCTCCCCGGTAATTTACCCTAAAGATGTCCAAAATAAAAGAAAAGAAGCAGCTAAAAAGAGAAATACTCGTCCATCCAACGAGGTACACATCACCGCAGCAAGATCCAGGGAAAAAGTAAGATCCCGCCTTTTCGGGGATAAGGATATGTATTCTTCTGTCCGTTCTGTCCTGGCGTCTTCCGCAGGATCATGTAGCACGGATCAAGCAGCCATACTGCGTAATGGTATGAGATTATATACTATGATGAGCCGCAAGGCGAAGACTAAGGATTTAGTTGCGCTTGCTATTACAATTCTCCGTGACCAAATAATTTCAGATAAGACTGCAAAATATGTCATCGGACAGGCACAATTCTATGCGGAACACCCAGACGAGGTTGCCCGGCTGATTGAGAGAGAAATAAATCAAGAACTGTTTTGTATATTTGACATTATCGGAGATGTCATAAAAGAACAAATACTAGATCCCGCTGGTGTTCCCCCCGGCGCTAGTAAAATGCTGACAGCCGCTGTCAAGCCTCCTAGGGGCATCAAATTCTCTAAATCTCCAACAAGAGATTTTTTTAAAGCCTGGAGAAAGAAGTTTAAGCAGCTTCTTTTAAATTATATTGAGCAGTTGATTCTGGGGATATTTAAAGATTTAGTTTCTGCGGCTCTTGGCTGTGGACCAGAAGAATCGGCGGATAAGCCTACCCCAGATTTTAAGAGAGAGTCTGAAATAGCAAGTTATGGTGAGCTTCAAATAAATGATTTGATTGATAAAAAGGGTGGTATAGATCTATTGGCAATCGCCGAGTTGGCAGATATAAAAAACATCTACTTTAGACCAACAGAGGATGACCCAAAGAATAAGCAAATCTCACCACCGCTCCTAGAACAACTAAGACAGTTCAACCAGGATACTTCAGATGTTTTACTCAAGGGAGAAGTTCTTGGGATATTGGCATCAAATGCTTCCGAATCTACAGTTGGGGTTGTAGACGAAATGGTCAATCGTGGACAGGCAAACTTGGACGGTTTAACCAGAGAGGAACTAAGCAACCCTCTAGTACTCGCCGAGCGCCAACACTCTCTCCAATATGGAGATATTATCTACGCAACATTTGGACTCACCCCCCAAAAAATAGAACAATATTATAGAATACTTGGGGAACACCTTGGCGACATCGTTGGTTCTTTACCTGGGTTAGATCCAAACCGGGCTTATTGTGATATTCGCGACCCGCTAGTCCCGACACCGGTAGCAATGGGGCTAACTCAGGTACAACTAGAAGCACAAATTGATAAACAAATTGATTCCAAAATAAAAAAGGTGCAGGGATTATGCGACCTAATGAAGGCGAATTTCTCGTTTCAGGCAGAGATTGAAGAATTTACAGCCACTCTCGGACCACCGCAATTCTATACAGACCTTCTGGCGAAGATTTCCTCTTACAGTAATGCAGCAGCTAACGCAATCAAGGAAGCACTTTTACAACAAGCTAAAGCACCATCGCAGGCGCTAGCCGGCACACCAATAGAAGAAACTCAAATGTATCAGGCTGCTAACCAGTTTTATGGTGATTCAAAGCTTGCCCTAGAACTTAGTATCGCCTCTCACCTACGGTCCACAGAAGCCTCTGCTGGACATATAAAATGGTCTGTAAGCGGCGGTAACACCGGCGAGACATCCTTTACTTTTCTGGGAGAGAATAGAGTAGGAATATATTACAAACCACCGGGTGAAAATATGAAACTCATCTCGTCGTTCGAGTTATCTGAGACAAATAAACCTGGTGATAATATAAGCCCACATGATATGCATAATACCTATGGACGCCCAAACCTTTGGCTGAAGAGAATGGGATATCCCCCTGTGGGACAGGGTGACAGTATAGAAAGAATTGGACGTATGCTCAAGGGCGCAACTTCTATAGCTAGCGCACATTTAGACCCGTCAGACCCGAACCCATATAAATTTGGTTTACTGGCAGAAAATACATACGAGACAATCAAAGATCAACTAAAAAACTTTTATTTGACTGATCGTGGACAGCGTAAACTACGAAAAATCACCGCCACTATGGCAGAACCAAATTTTACTACGGTGGACGACCCGCTCTGTTTAAACCCCAATGAAGAGGTTATAGCAGTTGCTGCATTAGGGGGAATACAGGTCCGGATAGTAAACTTCCTAATGAATGCCGGACCCCTGTCACGAGTCTATATGTCTTGGAAAACTCCGGACACGGTTAAAATGGTCTCTTCATATTTGGCAGCAGAAATAGAAAAAGATATGAGAGAAAAAAACATATTAGATTTATATTATAATTCTATCCAATATATTGAAGATTTTATGCCGAACGACCGGCAAGATAAAATAGTACGACAAGAAGATCCGGATGGTCCAGCCCCAGAAATTACATTTGATATCAGATCTAAAGAAACAGTGAGGGCAAAATTAGAATATATAGTTGAACAGTGTTTTCTACAAATGCTTAAACGCCTTGAATTTAACAGAGCATCCACTACGGTAAACAAAAACATTTTTGAAGATAATATGACCGGGGATTGGTTCACCGCACTAGCAGAATATGTCCAAAGTGGAACATCGGAAAGACTAAGAAGCCTAGGCGATGATATATACAACCAATATGACTTATCAGAAGCTTCTTTATCTAATGCTACTTTGATAGACGGACAGTCCTCCCTCGGACCAATATCCCCAGCCATTTGGGGTTCAGCAGTCTTTCAAAATTATGTTCCCGTACCTCTAACAATCGCTCTGAATATTATTCATTATGACAAGGGTGTCAACTTTGTTAAAAAGTTCCCATCGCTGAATTTTTATGCTGGACAGCGGGTTGCTTTGGCGGATGACGCTCTACTGAGCGCAATCAATGATCAAAACATTACAATTTTCAGTCACCCATATGATGGGTATCCTGTTGTCATTGGCGGCAATACATATTATTCAAAGGAAGAAGTGGAGAAAAGAATTGAATTTCTTGAAGAACAAAGACAGCGAATATTTAGTCTTGAGAGAATGTTCGGACCACTAGCAACGCTTCAAACTTCATATGCCCCTAATTCTTATCTCCAGCGGGCGGCAAACGAGTTTGGCGACCCGATAACAGATGACGACGGCAACCCGATAAAGCTTGAACAAAACGTGACCCAATTCAAAGTATCGTTTAACCACATATATTCAAACCCGAGAACATTTAGAGAGTTTAGAGTTCTATATCCTACGGTTGCCGGGCAAAAGAAACTTATTATCGCAGCCTTGAAATACGATTTCATGTCTCGTCATGAAAACCTAGCGATCGCGATGGGCGCACCCGATTCTCAGAGCGGATCAATGCAGTTTAATCCATGGGCTTGGTATGAACGTGCCAGACTAATAGGCTGGGCACCGTCTGACGATGCAGACGCAACTCTCATCGCAGCCTACAAAGACGCTAACGACCACCCCAACGCATCCGAACAAGCTAGGGCGATCACTGTATTTCTGAGAACCCACCAGCTTAAGCAAAATATGTGGTCTCCCGGAGTATATGATAATAACCACATCACTACAATTTTAAATTCTGGACTAGGATCAATATCAGAAGATGCAAGAAACGATATATTTAGTTGGTCCGGCGCGGGCAGCGCTCTACTCACTTTGACGGCGATCGGACCTTGGCTAATAGGCGCATGGATGGGCTCCGTATACGACGGCATCGCAAACTTTTTTGATGGCGGTGATGTCTTTCGCGACCCCGATGAATCTGATTCTTTAAGGTCTCTTCGCGACACCCCGGCCGCGACCCGTTATGGAACAGTAAACTTATCAACTCCGGAAGATATGTATGACTGTGCTAAAGCTTTACCGGCACACGAAAATACTTTGGAGAAAGTGGCGATTAATCATTTATATTATGAACTTGCTACTAAATCAAGGGATATTAAGCCACTTGTAGACCCACAGTCACAGTTCAATGAAATAGAAGAGCTAAAAGAATATATTGCAGCAGACCCAACTCCCCAATCTAAATTTCCAGCATACTTGAATATTGACGGCGAACCGGCAGTATTCTTCAGTACTGACGAGCTAGAAGAGAAGATAAGGGAAATCCGCGCATCGTTACTGTTTACAAGTATTGCTGTTTTAAATGAACACAGGTCTACCTATGATCGCCTATGGAGAGAGGCAGATAGTTTAGAAAGATCCGCCGAGGCTGCCGCCGAACAAGATCTAGACGGGATGAGCATTGCCAGTTGGATGGTGAGGACCTACTCCACAGCTATGATTAGCGGGTCATCGGCTTCGCAGTCTTTTCAGAATATTGTAGACAATATAAGCAGAGAATTCAAGAACTTCCTCAGACTCGGGGGTTTAGACCTTCAAGAGGGAATTGATTTGGAAGATGGTATTGAGGATTTCCTCGCGGATTTAGTAGAAATTTTAGCGTCATTTAGTGCTTATGGCATTGCCGACGCCGGCAGGGATGAGGACGCGCCGACCCGAAACCTTATTTTCAACTGGAAAAATCGCCTCATCGGAACGCGTGTAGACCAAAGAACGATGGCAGTAGGGCTTAGTGGTCTCCAGGATATCGCCGGCGGCGACTACGGCCAGCCGGGCGTAATGGATAGCGTTGATGATATCCAGGACCTATATGATAGTATAAGAAACTCGGGCATACCAATAAATGGACAATTCACCTACGAGTTTAGAAAAGAAAGAATTTTGTCGGATTTAGATACTCTAGAAAATGAGTTATCCCGTCACCAAATTGAATAATAGAGATATTTAGGTATAAGGCGGTAAAGAAACATGTCAAAGTTAGAAGGAATTTCTGTAAGGCTACCTTTAACCTACGATCCAATAGATGGTCCATTTAGGTTGAATAAGAATATTGGTCAAACAGTAAAACAAAATTTTAAGAACCTGCTCCTTACAAGTCCAGGTGAAAGAATCATGATACCAGATTTTGGGGTAGGGCTAAAAAGATTGTTGTTTGAAAATATAGATCCGAGACTGCGTGAAAAAGTTATTGTATCAATAAATGAACAAACCAGAAGGTTTATGCCATTTGTTGTTATAGAAGATGTCAGATTTGCACCGGTAACTGACGCACTAGGAGAGGATACAAATAGAGTGGCTATTTCCATAAATTACAACCTTGGCTCAGTGGACAGTAAAGATACTCTCACGATAGCCTAAATAAACCCAATAAGAACACTAATTATTGAAGCAAACTGGGGAAGTTATATGCCGAAAAGACCCATATCTTATACAAACAGAGATTTTAAAAACATAAAAAATGATCTTGTCAATTATGCCAAGAGATATTATCCGTCAACTTATAAGGATTTTAACGAAGCCTCCTTCGGTGCTCTTATGCTAGATATGGTAGCATATATCGGAGACCAACTTTCGTTTTATGCAGATTATCAGGCAAACGAGAGTTACCTGGACAGCGCTCTAGAATATCAAAATATTATTCGCCTCTCTAAACAAATGGGCTTCAAGATGCCCGGCGCTGCTTCTTCCACCGGTACCGCTACTTTTTATATTTTAGTGCCAGCGTCTACAACCGGCGGACCAGATTTAGATTATTTTCCGATATTGAAGAGAGGCGCTCTTCTATCTTCTGACGGCGGCAATGTATACACTTTGAACGAGAATGTAAATTTCTCCAATACCAGTAATGAAATAACTGTAGCAAGAGTTGATTCTTCCACCGGCTCCCCAACTTGGTATGCTGTGAAGGCATTTGGACAAATACTTTCGGGGCAAGAGTTAGAAACATCTCTAATTGTTGAAGACTACCAGAGATTTTTCAAAGCAGAAATAGATGCCGAGAACGTTTCCGAAATATTATCAGTAACAGACTCTCAGGGAAATGAATATTACGAAGTTGATTTTTTATCCCAAGACACGGTCATCTCCCAAGTTCCAAATTATGGAGATGAAAAAGAGACAGTTCCATATGTTCTAAAATCTAAATCAGTGCCACGAAGATTTACAACGGAATATGATGCTATTGGAAATGTATCAATACAATTTGGATATGGATCCTCGGAAAATCTAACAAGCGATTTGATTTCCGACCCGGCAGATGTTGTACTTGATGTCGTTGGCAGGACACACACCACAGATGTAACCTTTGATCCAACGAATTTGATTACCAGTGATAAGTTCGGAGTTGTTCCCGAGAACACAACCTTGATAATAAAGTATCGTTCAAATACCCAGGAAAATGCTAATGCGAAGAGCGGAGCAGTCAACTCGGTGGTCAACCCAGATTTAGTGTTCAAAGAGCGCTCAAGTTTGAACCGGAATACAATGACTGAGATAATACAGTCTTTGGAAACTTCCAACGATTCGCCGATAACCGGTGATACAAGCGTCTTGCTGCCCGAAGAAATACGAGAACGTGCCTATTCGGCATACGCCTCTCAAAATAGAGCAGTAACAAAAACAGATTATATCTCGTTATGCTATAGATTACCCTCAAAATTCGGAAGAATTCGCCGAGTCAATATAATAAGAGACAGCGACTCCAACAAAAGAAATCTAAATTTGTATGTCTTGTCCGAAGATAGTGAGGGTGATTTGTCTATTGCCAATACTACACTCAAGACAAACCTTAAAAACTGGTTGAACTCTTACCGGATGATGAATGATACACTAGACATTATGGATGGAAAAATAATTAATTACGGGGTTAACTTTGAGGTGATAGTTGATGCCACAGCAAACAAGTATGAAGTACTAAGCGATTGTGTAGATAAAATAAAAGATTCTGTAATCAATATAAAGAAAAACTTTGGCGATCCAATTTATATAACGGACTTTTACAAAGCACTAAATTCTATCCCTGGTGTTGTGGATACCACAACCGTTGAAATAGAAAGTAAGTCCGGAGGTGTCTATTCCTCCTCTTACCACAACATGGACTCAAATTTATCTGATGATGGAAGATATATAAAAATCCCAGCAAATGCAGTTGCAGAATTGCTGTTTCCAGATGAAAATATTCAAGGAGTTATTAGGTAAATGGCAATAAAGAGATATTTTGCAGAAAAAGACAACACAATCACAAACGCATTTAAAAGTGATTTGTCTACACGAGGCACCGGCTCAAACATGGGCGCTTCAGATATATTAGAAACCTTTGTGATCCATGGTCAAACATCAGCATCCGTTAGCGCTCAAAATGCGGAGCAGTCTAGAGTTTTGCTACAGTTCAATGTCCAAAATATTTTGGATGATATCTCCAACGGAATCATTCCGTCATCTAGTGTAGAATATAAACTAAAAATGTATAACGCTCCCCATGGGAATACAACTCCTTTGAGCTTTAGCCTCGGAGTATTCCTGCCGTCAAAAGACTGGTCAGAGGGTTCTGGTTTGGATATGGAAAACTATTCTGATGCAGGTTCATCAAACTGGGAATATGCGACAGCCACTACTGCTTGGTCAAATACGGGAAGCGATTACCAGACAGCGGCCGGATATTCTTCTAGCTTTCACTTTTCTGGCGGCATTGAAGATATGGAATTAGATATTGGAAGTTTTGCCATGGACCGCTGGCGCTCCGGCGAGCTTAGTAACTATGGTTTTCTGTTTAGAATGGACGATGAAGTTGTTTCTGGAGCCGAAGGATCATATTACACAAAGAGATTTTTTGGCAGAACCAGCGAGTACTTCTTTAAGCGACCCATAATAGAGGCTCGTTGGGATTCTGCAAGAAAAGATAACCGTGCAACCTTTGTACAGTCTAGTAGTTTAGCACCAGCGACGGACAACATAAACACTGTTTATCTATATAATAATATTCGCGGTCAACTTAAGGATATTCCTGGATTAGCCGGCACCGCACAGAACGTGTTGATAAGCTTATACAGCGGAAGCTCCGGCGCTCCTGATGGGGCCTCGCTTGAAATAATAAATTCTTCTGGAGAAACCGTCACAAATATTACCGGCGGACTTCTTATAGAAAACGGCAGTAACATAACCGGCATATACAGTGCTTCCTTCGCGTCAACAAGCACACTTACAGAGATATATGACGTGTGGCATTCGGGATCGGTACAATATTATACGGGGTCAATCCTGCCAAAATCTATCAACGCTAAATCTCTCTTGTATGAAGACGAATATATCACCGATGTTACAAATTTGAATAGTTCTTATTTGCAGGGTCAAACCCCAAGACTTCGTGTATTCGCCCGCAAAAAGAATTGGCAGCCAAGCATTCATACCGTTGCAACTTCTGAAATAAAACCAGAGGTAATTGAATCCGCTTATTATAGAGTTTCTAGAACGGTAGATGATATGGAAATATTACCGTTTGGTACAGGCAGCTACAATTACACACAGCTTTCATATGATGTTAGCGGTAACTATTTTGAACTTGACACCTCCAACTTTGAGTCGGGCTATTCTTATAATCTCCAATTTTGCTATTATTTGCAGGGGTCCTACCGCCAACAACCTGAAGTATTCAAATTTAGGGTAGAAGAAGACAAGGCATGAGTATAAAAGGATTATTTGAAAAGAGCAGACAAGCAACCACCGTCAACAAATATCTCAAAAAGACGGCTGCTGATGCTACTGGCGAAGGAATAGAATCCGCCGCTCATCTTAGTGAGAGCATTAAAAGAGACCGGGCATTTATACCCCCGCTAAATTATGCAGACCCCGCTGAGTTCGTAAAGTATGGGTCAGCAGAGAAATATTACTCTTTATCATTTGATCATATATCCGGAAGCTATCCATATGATGGATCTTCATTAGAACAAACTAAGTTCTACAATGATCTGAACCCGTTAGAAAAGTACATCTTAGATGAAAAATATCCTAAGTCAACAGGGTATGTCACACTCGGGACTTCATACGGAACACCAATAAGCCACTCTTCAGGATATTACTCCTCTTCTGTAGAATATATCCAAACCAAGGGTGGCCCACAAATCGGAACAATTTATTCTACTTCTGATAATAGAACAAATAACTTATCGTTTGGTGGCGTCTCTGGTTCAACTGTTGAGTTCTTTGTCAAAAAGGATTGGGCAGTTTCACAGGTCACTTCATCCCGAGAAGTTATATTTGATGTGTGGAACGGGAATTTGTCTTCTTCACATGACTACGGCAGATTTACTCTTGCACTAAGTTCTGAAGAACAGGATAGATTCTTTCTAACGGTCCAGTCGGGCTCCACCGGGTTTTATGAAATCCCAGTTCCGACAACTGGCGGATTAGACTTAGGGTCTTCACAGTGGAACCAGTTCTCTTTATCGGTTGACACCAACGGTACTACTACAAAGATTGATCTATATCAATCTGGAACTTGCGTGGGTCCACAGATAACTCAAAATAGCGATATAAACATTGTTGAGGGATCACTTACAAGCAATATTGGTGCTTTACGCACAGCTACTTCTGGGACAGCAGATTCTTCAGATGCGAGCATGCTTGGTTGGGGAAAACTTTCTGGCTCTATTGATGAGTTCCGTTATTGGAAATCTACCCGCTCATCAGAAGATGTTGGAAAAAACTGGTACGGAAGAGTATACGGTGGCTCAGATAAATATATAGCGAATGTTGATCTCGGAATATATTACCGCTTTAACGAGGGGATCACCGAGAATAACGCCGTTGATAATATAGTACTTGATTATTCTGGAAGAATATCTAATGGTCAAATTGTAAACTATGTGCCAGAATCTAGGAATACAGGATCGGCAATAAACGAAATAAGCGTATCTTCCTCTGTATTGACATTCCGAGAAGCCGGCGACCCGATTATTCGGAATGAAAGCGCCATACTAATAAATGACAGAAGCAACCTTGTCAATCTTGGTATAGAGTATGATCGGTTTAACTCCTCTAAGATAACCGATATGATCCCAACCTGGATAATAGAGGAAGATAAAGATTCTGAGAACGAGTTGCAAAATGTTACTCAAGTTATTGCTAGCTACTTTGATACTTTGCACGCTCAAATCGGGGCTCTTACAAAGGTAAGAAACAATGAGTATATCAGCGGTAGCGCTACCGGCAGCATAAGCCATTTCCCACACAACGATAGGATATTGGAAGCTGTTGGTTTTGACGCACCAGAATTATTTGAGAACGCTACTCTCATTGAGAAGTATCTACAAAAATCAGATAAGATAGATTTTGATCAGTCACTACCGGACATTAAAAACTCAATCTACAAGAACATATATAATAATCTCACGTATATTCTGAAATCCAAAGGTAATGAAAAATCAATAAGAAACACAATAAGATGTTTCGGGATTGACGATGAGGTGGTATCGCTAAACATATATGCGGACAATCAAGATTATAACTTAGATACTGAATATAAAATGGCAGTCTCGCACAAAAAGTATGCAGACTTCTCAGGACTTAGAAATAGACAGGATTCGTTTGGATCAATCTACCAACATTATAATTCCGATAATCCTAACTCTGCCGGACTTATAAAAGGAAGCAATACACTAGCGCCACATGCGTTTACTGCTGAAGCCGAAGTTATATTCCCGGATCGCTCAGGTATTGCTCGGCTTTCATATGAGCCTATAGCGGTTACTGACGTTAGTTTATTCGGATTCAATACTCCTGCCATCACCGACCAGACATCTACCGAGACTGCTTGGGCTAATTATGGAAGTGACCATGGACTGAGAGTAGCTGCGGTTAAGTCGCCATCTGAATATGCGGAGATTACAAGCCCCGGACATGCTGTCAAAGACGCCTATTTCGCAGTTTATGACCGTGCCGGAACCCTCGTGGTTAGTAGCTCTATCTTCCAGAATGTCTACGAAAATAGGAAATGGAATTTCGCTCTTTCTGTGCGTCCAGAGAAATACAATTTTGCTGATGGTGTCTTCGGCACAGAAATTGACTCACCGACCGACAAATATATTTTAGAACTATATGGTGTAAGTTACGATACGGGGATCAAAAGAAATAGTTTCTGTGTTACTTCATCTATTGGCGCTACTAGCGGTTCTGCTATAGTCGCCAGTAGCAAACGGATGTTCTTGGGAGCACACAGAAATAATGTAACTGGTACCGTCACGAACTACAGCGATGTACGAGCTTCAAGTTTACTATATTGGACAGATTATATTCCAACGGGGACCGTAGACAATCACTCTAAAGATGTTGATAACTTCGGACGTAAAAACCCATTCAGGAATACTTTTGGCTTTCAGACGGGATCAAATGTAAATTATATTCCAGAAATAGAAACGCTAGCCCTCAACTGGGACTTTGTAACAGTAACCGGAAGTGACACCCTGGGTAAATTCTCGGTAGAAGATTATTCTTCGGGCTCTGCTGCCAACGGATATGCCAGTATGTACCAGGGCAGCGCCTTAAGCTCTATAAACCTGCGCCAACATACAGGCATGGGTAACTTCTTTAAGGCAAACTCACAGCCCGTACAAAAGGAATATGTAGAAACTAATAAGACCCAGGCACCCGAGTATGTTGCTAGCAGCGATATGATACAGGTTTTGGATCATGATGTAGAAATATTCGCCCCTAACCGCCGCCCAGCAAACTATTTCTTTGCTCTTGAAAAAAGCATGTATCGGAGCGTCTCAAATAGAATACTTCAACTGTTCGCTTCTATAGATGATATGAATAATCTGATTGGTGAGCCAGTCAACAAATATAGACTTACCTATAAATCCATGGAAAAGCTTAGAGAAATCTTTTTTCGGAAAGTAGAAAATACACCAGATCTAGAAAAATACGTAAAATATTATAAGTGGATTGATTCGTCCATAGGTCAAATGGTTCAACAGCTTTTCCCGGCATCAGCCCGGCATACCGAAGATATAAGAACTGTCATTGAAAGTCATATCCTAGAGAGACCAAAATACCAGTATCACTTTTTGGGTAACAAAAAAATGATCAACTATCCTTTGCCTATGGGTGACGGGATTGTACAATCTTTAGGGCAATCAAACAACAGGAACACAAGAGGCTGGCAATATGCCCACGCTCCAATCCCCCTTGACGAAGCCGAAAATGGGTTTTGGTGGAAAACGAGAGCCGAGAGAACTATATCACAGCTATCACAGTCGGGGACAGGTATAAACTCTGACCGAACTGGTATACTCGCAGCGCTACAGTCTGAGTTTACGAGCAGTCAAAGAGTTTATGTTACTGCTGAGTTCCTCATCGGACAAGATCCACAAGAGGAAAGATTTGAGCAAAGACGAAGCCAGGCTCCTGCCGAAAGAGATATTGTTTTTGATCGGTTTGAACCCCTTCCACAATCATTGGAAACGCTAAACCCGAACATCCGCCGACCCATTAGGTTTAGGGTAATCAAGGACGGCGTCAACTACACCTCAAACATATTAGCACCTTTCCGGGCATATAGCTCCAGCGTAAACACAGGTTACCGAGCAACCCTGGAAAATGCTGGCGTTGTAGGCGTGGACTTTACAAACTATCATCCGCGACAAATCTCCCTGCAGGGACCCTTTGGCTTTCAGCACGTTGGTGGAGTTCACGCCCGGCACAATCCGCCGCTAGCTCAAGTAGACAGAAGCGAAATATTCAATCTAAGCATCTCTTCGGGAACAGGCTCTATAGTTTCTGTTGGACCAGGAAACATTTCAGCGGGTCACCTTACTCGTGGGATGACGGTCACTTCGCCGGCAAACATTAGAAATATAAGAACAACTACTGGATCTATATCTCCGACCGCCGGCGTTAGTGTAATCGGCAACTATAAGAATACCTATGAGATTGTCCAGACAAGTGACCGCCGTACAATCAACACAGATTTTGTCCACAATAACTCAAACTACTATAGTGGCGGGATAGTGTCCTCTTTTGTAACGAGCCCGTCCAGCCGTGCCCTAGGTATGACTGGGTCCACGGATTATCTTTCTTCACGCCAAACCGGCTCTGCAAGAACAAACAAATCTGTTATAGCTCAACGGTTCTCCTCTCCCGGCAGCTATCAAGACTCTTCACAGTTATTCCGAGATCCAGCATCAGATCAACTATCTCCAAATAATGCACTTCCGTACCGAAATATAAATATCCGGCGTGCCGGGAACTTTGGATTTATGGCAGGTGCCGGTATAACATCTTTCTTAGCCGCCCCGGCTGAGTGGGGAGGGTTCATTACAGATATCAACTCTTCTGTTTATTTACCGGATCTTGGACCGGAATCTTTGAATACGGTATTCAATGCCGGCAACGTTCCGGCTTCGTTTGCTGCCGCTACAAGCAACGCCCAAGGTCCAAACATTCTGTCGGTTCCTGCCAACGGCCTCGCTAGCCCCTTCCACAAAACTCAAAGGAACCAGACAAAAAGAATTAAATTGTCTGGGGAATCCTTCATCACAGGTTCCCAGAAGGATAATGCGTTCGTAACAAGACCTGTCCCATCGGCAGATAACTTCTCCTGGTTCTTATCGTTATCAGGGTCTGATACTACTGGATCTCTGAATATGGATCAATATATCCAGTCTGGATCAAGGTACCCGGAGAGAGTTCTTGTATCGCCGAATTCCCTGCCATCTAGTGCCATCTCTTTTGGTTCGTCAGTTATAACGGGCTCCGGCACTGATTTAAAATATATCTGGTCGTTACCCACCGGATTCGGACCTGTGAGCCAGCTACGAGCAGGTTCGGCACCTCGCGCTGTACATGATAGAAAACATGGCAGAATCCACATATTGCCAACTAATAGTAATCTATCTACCGATACAAAGAGAATCTCGGTTAATAATAAGGAAAAGACATATTCTGATCGTGCTGGAAATATAATTACGCAGAGATATTCTGAAGAATATACAGAACCTCCTGTTACTGCAAAATACTCTCCGCTTATTCATACAATTAGAACATATCGCGGTACTCCGGAGATAACGGAATATAACCAGAAAATGGATGTTGACGTAATATATTCTTACGGTAATGATATGCAAGCGTTTGCCAACAAGGGTCTTAACATAGTTTTTGGGGGTAGTAAAAAGCATATCTCAGGGAAAATTAAGACCCCTTATGAAGTCATTAAGGGACATTACTTATCCGAGGTGCCTCGCTCAATCACCGGTGTAGATAAAATAAAGGGATTTGTATATTCCGAGCAGATATATCCTAAAGAAATACATACATTTTTATCGGGTACTAGAACCAGACAGGTATTCAAATTCACTGCTTGGGAGCCCGATTACCTCCGTCCCACAACCACCGTATCAAGTCTTAGCAACGTTGCTAGTTTATATGATGGCTCAACTATAAAAACTAATGTAAAGACACAATCCCGTCTAAAAACAGAGTTTACCACTTCTCAAGGATATGCTCTAAGAAGTGAGGAGCAAACACCATGGTACAGATTTGAAGATACCATCAATTTGTCCGGCATTTCGGGCGCTGGTACCGGATCAATTTGGCCAATGGATACCTTTATGTACGCCGACAGAGTAGACGAAATGCTAACTGTCACAGCCTTCGCCAGCGGCGGGACTACTGCGGGCGAAAATATTCATCTATACCCAGCCGCCGCCGGACAAATGGCTTCTGGCGAACTGATGAGTTGTAACTACGGTAATGTTATAGACGGACGCGGAATTCCCGCGGCCATTGCTAACAGTGGGTCAACATACTATAATACCTCAAGTATTGTTGCGGCACAATACATATATTCAGTTCCTAATCATAAAAGACTTACGGATGGCACAACACAAATTGATCCGTATCGCCCCGGCGGTATCGCAACTAGACCAGATTGGACAGCGGGATTAGAAAGAAAACTCGTTGAGCCTGCCTTGGGCGAACCGATTTATACACAAAATAGATTTCCCTTCTATAAGAATTATGAGAGTTTTGTGGAGGATATAAGGTTAATCTCTAAAGAAAATACGATTATACCAGAATTTAGAATTTCTGAGCACATGACAAGTTATATCAATCGCTCTAACATGTTGGCTTCTTTCTCTGGTACAATCTCCTTGACCGGTGCGTCTGATCACCTGACAAGCTCCGGACAGCCAGAATTTATGACCAGGTACAGTACCACTGATTTTGTAGAATATTTAGACACGTTTATGGGGTACAAAACAAAAGATCTCCAATTCAACAAGGCACCTAAACAATTTACGATGACATCAGAAGCGGCAGTTAAACTTTTGCCTTATGACGGATTCTACCCCCAGACCAGAACTATAGAGATAGCAGCTTTATTTTCTCAATCATATTCTTCTTATGTAAGTTACAGTGGTCCGGACGGAGATGGAGAAACTGGACATGCCTCGCGACCAGAGAGATTTAGAACAATTCTGGATCCATATTATTCTCCGGGTATACTCTACAACTCTATTAAATCAGGCATAGCAGTTGACCATCCTGTCCGCCGTGCCGGACAGACTTTACCCTGGAATGTCACAGGCTCAGACTATGACCCGTTACAGGGTGCACTGACAGGCTCTTGGACAGTCGGCATGGTCGGAGGAGGAGGCATTGAGCCCGGCCAGATACCCGGCTCTCGTCGCCGTCGCGAAACTGGTGCTGAGACAGATTTTGATTTCAGTGCTGAAGCAAGAGCCGGATTCTTTTGGTCCGACCGGATACCCTTTGAATCTTTGCTTAAGCCGCTAGACGATATAAGCGATCTAAAGTCACCTCTGATGCCAAACGATATCAACTCCAACATGGCGATGTTTGTGTCGGCATCGGTGTTAAGTAGCGGATCAATAAAGGATGTTTTATACCGCTCGGCTATATCAAACTTTTTAGCAGCAACCCCGTCGTTCTTCTTATCTGAGAAGCCAGAGGGCGGGCATATGACTAAAATTGTAGCAGAGCTACCAAGAAAGAGCCCTAATACAAACCCCGAAGGTAACCAGCCGGCGAGTTCAACGGAACCAAGAACCGTATCAGTTAATTCTGGAGTGGCATACATGATGGAAATCGGTATGAGAAAAACCGACCAGTTTAATATGTATAGCAACCCATATGCCTTTGGTCCTCCTACTGCTACCGGATCCGCCGACTGGTACCCCAACGGCACGACCACAATACCAGCGACTACCTCTTCTGTGGGTACCGTACCAGAAGGAAAAGATTGGCCGCTGCACCGCGGAGAGTTTGCCCCGTTTACACCACCTTATTATTATGGTCCGAGCCTTGCCCGCATAACCTATATGCCACAGCAGGACAGCGAGGTTACACTAACCAATATACTAAACAGTGATGATATTTATATTGAGTTCCTAAACTCTGACGGAAGATATTATGACTTCGCATCAGGATCCTATTCCTCCCTTACTTCTTCGGCGGCGATCCATGGTGCAGCTACCCCAAATTATATGTGGAATCGTGCCTGGCAGAACAGAATGGATATAGATGCATCCATTGTCATTGACAACTTATTCCCTACCGAAGTCGGCGGAAAAATAAAACCGTTTGATGAAAATAAATGGGTCATCATGCCAAAGTGGGAATGCCCAGTTCTTGATTTCCCCAGAGATGGTACACAGCTTTTTGCAAACGTTGGCATTTTGGAAGGCGGAGGAATTGCAGCAGCCATGTCCGGAGCAACCCTAGACATGGTCCTAGGCGGGGTATCTTATAATGCTGTTTTTGAGAATTTGTCGACCACATATCCAGAAGATTCTACTCCTACCGTTATCGGAATAGCTGATCCCCTCATCTTTCCTCT
>Ga0233439_10000496_pt1 | contig 58602 bp, 57 predicted proteins | sample SI_123_September_6_FD_182713 | JGI IMG/M metagenome (GOLD analysis project Ga0233439, IMG submission 182713) | Seawater microbial communities from Saanich Inlet, British Columbia, Canada - SI_123_September2016_100_MG | ecosystem: Environmental > Aquatic > Marine > Inlet | place: Canada: British... | reverse complement strand
CGTGGTTGTTCAAAAACCATTTTCGACCGATTGCTGAATAAAAACACGGACCTTCTTTACCATTTTTCTCTGGAAATAGGGTTTTTCAGGGACGACTAAGATAGGGTGTTTTTCTGGTTTTCTAAGGTAAAATACTAGGAAAACTCCAACTTATAATAAATTTCAAAATGAGGGAAAATGAAAGTTGAAGACGTTGTTGATGACTGGGTAGCCAGTCCACCCTATTTGTATTTTAAGCTAAAAGAGGTGGTTGAAGACCCTGAGAGCTCTTTCAAAGATATCGGGGCCGTGATTCTTCATGATCCGGCTCTTTGCGCTCGCATACTGAAAATATCCAACAGCCCCCTTTTTAATCCCGAATCCCAGGTGGAAACTATTGAACACGCCCTGACTTTCATTGGAATGAACCAGTTGGAAGAGTTGGTACTGGGTACGGCAGTGATGGAAGGCTTTAAGGGAATTCCTGTAGATGTTATTGACATAAATTCTTTCTGGAAACATAGCATTGCCTGTGCTTTGACCGCACGATTAATTGCAGAGCAGGTCCATGAACAAGGCATAGATAGGTTTTATCTGCTAGGAATTTTGCACGATATTGGCAGTTTAGTCATTTACAAAAAAGCCCCAAAGGCTGCTAAAGAGGCTTTGCAATTAAGTGAGGAAAACTCAAAATCCTTGTATGAAGTTGAAACACAAGTGCATGGATTTAATCATGCCGAAGCGGGAGCGGCCTTATTCCAAGCCTGGAAGCTTCCTGAACGATTGGTAGAAGTTGTAGCCTGCCATCATGCACCCATGCAGGCCAAAAATTATTCAAGAGACGCATCCATTATTCATTTGGCAGATGTCATATCCCATGAGTTGGATTTGCAGGGAACAGGGGAAGGCTTTTCTTCTCCTATCGATGAAAAAATCCTTCAGGACGTGGGACTCACCCCAAAAGATGTATCCTATATAAAAGAACAATTAAAAGAACAGTTCGAAAAAACGGCAGAGGTATTTTTGTCTGCAAGTTAATGATTTCGTGCGGGAACTTTGGTGATGTTATTGCTCAGCTCATTTAACAGGTTGATATTTTCAATATTCTTGCTGGGATTCATTGGAATTCCATCATTTGCTTTTGCCGAGTGGGATGATTCTTTTTTACAAGCTGTTTTTGCCGGCGATCGAAAAGAGGCTAAGTCGCTTTTAGATTTGGGAGCTAATATTGAATCCCGCACTAAAAAGGGAAGTACAGCCTTGATCGTTGCGTCAGCAAGAGGCGATTCTGAAATGGTTCAGTTATTACTGGATCTAGGGGCAAGAGGCAACTCTCGTAACCGTTATGACGACACTGCCTTGTTATTATGCTCCACACGTGGCAATGCCCGATGTGTTAAGAGCCTCATTGAAAAAGATGTTGATCTTAATTCCAGGAATATGCATGGCTGGAGCCCTCTTGCCCGAGCCGCACGTTATGGGCATCTAGAAACCATGCGATTGCTACTCGAACATGGCGCCAATATCGAAACCCAAATAAACGATGGCGCTACCCCTTTATTGATCGCTACCGGAGAAGAGCATTCTGGGGCTGTCCACCTATTATTGAAAAGCGGTGCTAACGTTCATGCTAAAAACTACGATGGTGCTCAGCCCATTCTACTTGCTGTATTAACAGGTCGAACGGATATAGTTGAGTTTCTCATTTCAAAAGGGGCTGATGTTAACTCCCGCAATGCTTTCGGGGATCCTATTGTGTTTTTAGCTGTGGAACGAGACTTTGCAGATTGTGTAAAGTTATTGCTGAACTCGGGAGTCGATGTAAACACCCGAAGCCCAAAAGGTTGGACACCGCTAATGCGGTCTGCAAAGTTTGGCCGGGTTCGGGCGGCAAAAATATTAATTGAACAAGGTGCGAATGTTAACTCAACCAGTAAAGGTGGAGCCACTCCGTTAATGATAGCGTCTGAACGCGGTGAGATGGAAGTTGTGAAGTTGCTGATTGACCAAAAGGCAGATATAAATGCAAAAAGTAAAAACGGAGCTACCCCTATTATTAGCGCAGCCGCAGGAGGGCATGAGAATATTGTTGGGTATTTGCTTGAGAAGGGAGCAGCGCTTCACACGGTAATAAAAAACGGGTCGACAGCATTGATGGTTGCTGCAGAGCGTGGGCATTTAAATACCGTGAAAATATTAATGAAACAAGGGGCAGATGTTCAAGCACGTAGCAAACGGGGTTGGACCCCATTAATGGTTGCTGCCGCCGGTGGCCATGTTGAAATCACCCGACTATTCCTTGATAAAGGAGCAAAATGGGAGGTTAAGTCCAAGGCAGGTTGGACGGCTCTCAAGGTGGCAATGAAATTAAATAAAAAGGAAGTAGTTCAACAACTAAAGGCAGCAGGTGCCCACAAATAATGGGATTAGTTTTTTTCTATTAAACTATCGCGGATTTTTTTGAGTAGTCCGACATTCTGCGTGTGGCCTGATTTGCTGGCCTTAATCTTTCCGCGAATGGGTTTTCCCAATAAATAAAAATCCCCCAGTATGTCGAGAATTTTATGACGTGCGAATTCATCCTCAAATCGAAGTTTGGTGTTTAACACCTTTTTGTCTCCCAACAAGATAAAGTTGTCAAGCTTTCCACCAGTGGCATAACCCATCTTGGTCAATTGTGCGACTTCTTCCATAAACCCAAAAGTCCGCGCGGGAGCAATTTCTTTTTTAAAACTTTCGTCGCCTTGAAATTCATATGTGAAATCCTGAATTCCTATGGGTTCTGGGTATTCCATGTGGTAGCTGACTGAGAAGTTATCACTCGGTTCGATCGAAATATACGGCTCGCCTTTTTCCTTGTCACCAAAGGAATAACTTTTATCGACTACAATTTCTTCATAGAAATCATCCTGATCCTCAAACTCACCATCTTCCAGAAGCTCACAAAAATCTTTTGCCGAGCCGTCCATAACCGGGGCCTCATCGCCAATCTTTATGAGAAGATTGGTGACCCGATACATATGTAGTGTGGCCATAATATGTTCAATAGTCCCAACAGAGTTTCCGCCTTTTTTCAGACAAGTGGAATAATCCGTGGATTGAACATTCTCCAATTGCGCGGGGATAGTTTTTCCTGATGCGATATCCCCAAAGATAATTCCGCTTCCAGGAGGCATGGGTTGCAGGATTAATCCAGTTTTTATACCCGAGTGCAGGCTGCTTCCACAAAGAACCACACTGCGTTTTAATGTTCGCTGCGGGTATCTCTTTTTGGTGGAGACGGTGTCGACTTCTTTAACTTCTATTGAATGATAGCTGAGTTTTTCGTCGAACTGTTTTTTGTCGGTTTTTAATACTTTGCAGGTTTTATCAATGTCCCAGTTGTTTCGTTTTAAATGATGCAGTATAAAATGTTTTTCCCAGATCGATTCTGCTTCTTGCAACGATCCTGCTTCGTTGAAAGCTTTTAGGTCAATTTGATTTTGTGGTTTCCATACCTCTGGAGGTATATCTTGAATATTAATTGTTTGTTGGTTTCCACAAGATAAAATCAGCTTTTCCAAAACGGTCCGAAGTTCTTTGATGTTCCCCGGCCAGCTATAACTGCAAAGTGCTGTTAGAGCTTCATCTTCAATTTTTGAGACAGAAGTATTCTGCCGTCGCCTTGTTTCTTCCAGGAAGTCCATAACAATTAAAGAAATGCTTGCTGAATGATTCCTCAAAGGGGGAATACTCAGGCGGGTTTCTTTAAAGGCGTCCAGCAAGCCTTGATGAAACTGGCCTTTGGCCGCTAAATCATTGAGATCTTCAGAGGAAGATATAAATAAACGGTTCGGTAAAAACTCAAAGCTGGAATCTGGGAGGTCAATATTCTGTAATGCTTCTGCAAGCTTTTCTTGCAGCCCTTTACTGAGAGATTCAATATTACTTAGATAGACTACCTTTTCGGCTGAACCAGGATTATTTCCTGCTTTATTTCCCTTATCTTTTCTTTTGAAAAGTTGTGACTGGATGGCTTGTTTCTGTCGGAAAGAGCAGTTTAGTTTTATGAAAGGAAGATCACCGTTTCTACTTTGAGCATGAATAGTTCTGGCAACGGTTTCCTTCCCTGTTCCCGCTTCACCTAATAATAGAACCGGTTTCAAGTTTTTTGATAGGGCCTTAATGCCTTTCTTAACTTCTAGCATTGACTCAAAACAAATAGGAAGTTCTTTTGAGTTTTGAGACGACTCAATTTCCTCGGTGGGAATAGAGCTTTTTGCTTGAAGGGCAGTTTGAATGGACTCGGTAATTCTGTCGAGTGAGAATGGTTTTTCAATGAAGTCCTGAGCGCCCAGCTTTGTGGCTTTTACGGCAGTGTCTATTGTTCCATGCCCAGACATTATTAAAACTACTATTCCCGGGTTGTAGGTTTTTAAAGTTTTTAAAACTTCAATCCCATCCATACCGGGGAGCCATATGTCGAGCAAAACCAGATCGGGAGGGTCTTTTTGGATTATCTCCAATGCCTCCACACCATCACCGGTCATGGAGACTTCATAGCCCTCATCGGACAGTATTCCGGTTAGAGAGCTGACAATATTCTTTTCGTCGTCAACGATAAGGATGCGTTCTTTAGACAAACTTTTCTCCAAATGTTTTTAGGTGACAGAGCTTACAGCTGCCAGCCGCAGGTACTCCAGATAAAATATTTTATCACCCGCATTGATAAAGTTTTTTTCGTATTTTGATTTAGGCAGATCAATTCGCTCTTCAAGGAAGCCTTGCTGATCATCTTGATTTTGGAACAAGATTTCGGAGTTAAAATATTCTAGCATTTCATGTGCATAGTTTTCGCTGTCGGTTGCCAGACAGGCTTTTCCTTCGGGGCTAAGCTTTTGTGCTAATTGGTTGATAAATTCTGGTTTGATCAGTCTTCTTTTGATATGCCTTTTCTTCGGCCATGGGTCAGGGAAATTTATGTAAACTGTGTTCAGTTCCTTGTCCTGAAAAAGTATTGGGATTTTATTTCTGACATCCCCATAAACTACCCGTATGTTTTCCAGTTGAAGATTTTTAATTCGGGTCATCAGCTTTCTGATTCCCTTGTGATAAAAATCTATCCCTATAAAATTGCTGGTGGGTTCTTTAGCGGCCATTTCAATTAAGAAATTTCCCATCCCAAAGCCTATTTCTAGTTTAAGGGGATGTGTGTTTCCAAATTGAGCTTGCCAATCCGGTCGTTCATCTATGTCCAGAAAATAGGGATCTTGTTCTGCAATTTTTGCAAATGATATTAGAGGTTTTCCCATTAGCCTATTGCTGAATCCTATTTTTCAGGGTCGTCATGAATGGTTATCACTTTTAGTACTTCAAATTCCAGTTTATTGTCGGGAAGTGGAACGATTAGTTCATCCCCTTCCTGTTTGCCTACCAGAGCACGACCCACGGGCGATGCCGCTGATAGCTTTCTTTCATCCGGGTTGACCTCTTCTGGGAAAACAAGATGATACTGGGTTTCTTCGCCGGTGTTGAGGTCACGAAGATAAAGGGTGCTTCCCAAACCGGAGCGATCATTTGGAATCTTATCTATGTTAATTGATGTTATATCGCTGATTCTTTTTTGCAGAAGAGATACCCTGGACTCTAAAAACATTTGCCTTTCTTTGGCGGCTTTAAATTCTGCATTTTCACTCAAGTCGCCATGTTCGCGTGCAGTTTTTATTGCTTTGGGTATATCCACTTGCAATTCTTTATGAGAATCTTTTAATTCCTGATCCAGTTTATCTAATATAGGAAGTCGCGCCATAGCGAATTCAACTCCAAAATAAATTGTTTTTTTTAACTTAGCGTTGGATTTTTTCGAGCAAGATCATTTGCTCATCCATGATTTTTAAAAGTTGCTAAGGCATGAAATAAAAGGGTGCTAGGAAAAATTTGATGATCTGGTAAGCCAAACTTTTGAGATTTCCTAAATCATTTAAATGCTTTCTTTTAAATGAAAAAAGTTACTTATTGTAGGGGGTCAGTCGCTTTGCGGTCAACAAAAATTTCCAGCCTTGAATTTTAAGACGGTAGCCAATTTAAGTCTGCCATAGTTTGGGTTTAAATGCTTGACCTTTAAGGAAATAAGTGGATAAAATGTCAAATTAGTCTAATTATGCTCTTTGTAAACTAGAAAACAATGGATTGCACCGTTGGTTTTTTGTCGTGGCGTTCTGAATGAAAGAAAACCTTTTAAATTTATTAGAAACAAAGGGGGATTTGCCTCCTTTATCTGATGTGCTTCTAAATCTTGAAAATAGGGTGAATGACCCCAGTAGCGATATTGAAGAAATCTCCGGGCTAATTCAGACCGAGCCGGTTTTATCTGGAAGGCTTATAAAACTTTCTAACAGTGTGTTGTTTGGCGGAGGAAGAGATGAAGTCCATGATCTGAACGAGGCCATTATGCGATTGGGCATGAAGATGGTGCTGGACCTGGCTTATACCTTGGAACTTCCCAAAGCTTTTAAAAAGTCCAAATCTTTTGACCATATCCAATTTTGGAAACATTCTCTGGGGGTGGCCTATTTATCAAGATCCTTAGCTATCCATCAGGGTTCTTCCAAAGAAGATCTGGATGCGAGTTATCTGGCTGGCCTGATGCACGATGTGGGAGTCCTTGTTTTCGATTATTTAATTCCTGAAGAATATGCGGAGTTTATTAAGAATATGGTGGAAGATGAAAGGCCTTTGAGTGAATTGGAAATCGAAAAATTTGGCATTTCACATTCCGAGCTCGGTGCAGAATTTATCGGGAAATGGTGGCCGGTCTCAGAGATTGTGGTGAAGTCTGTAAGAAGGCATCATAATCCGCCTCCAACAAAGAAAATCATACCCAAAATTCCTCGTTTAGTGAATTGGGCTAATCAAATTGCCAATAATAATGATATGCATAATGGACTTCCAATGCATTACCATCCTCTGGACGAGAATATTTTCCCGAGATTAAAGCTAAGTAATGATGAATTGGAATTAATTGTAGAGAAAACCAAAGAAGGGGTTGAAGCTGCAGATATGATCCTCAGAAGTTAGCTATTTGAGAATGAGAATTTTACAAATCAGAAAATAATGCTATAATTATCCGTTTAGCTCAATAAATCACTCAACTATTTGATTATAAGAAGCGTGTCTTCTTTCTTTATTTTATGACCGATAACTCTTTTAAAGTTAATTTTCATGGCGTTCGGGGGTCAATCCCCAGTCCTCTTACACCCGAAGAGGTGGAAGAAAAGCTTTTACGGGCCTGCCAGAAAGCCCAACCCGAGGACCTAGCCGATGAATCCTCCATAAAGGATTTTGTCAAAAGCCTCCCCAATGAAATCAGGGGAACCTTTGGAGGAAATTCTTCTTGCGTATCCGTGGAAGTGAACGGTGAACTCTTGATTTTTGATGCGGGATCAGGAATCAGGATGCTGGGCCAGAGCTTAATGGGTCGCGAATTTGGTCGAGGTCAGGGAAATGCACACTTATTTTTCTCTCATACCCATTGGGACCATATTCTGGGTATCCCTTTCTTTGTTCCCTTCTATATTAAGGGCAACCAATTCACCATTAATAGTCCGCTACCGGATATCAGGGAACGACTTGAAGGTCAGCAGAAATCCGAATACTTTCCAATTCCATTCAGTATCTACGCATCAGATATAGGTTTTGAAGTTCTGGAGAAAAAGACAGAGCAAAAGATCGGAGATACCACAGTGACATGGAAATCTATGTATCATCCGGGGCAATGCTATGCATACAGGGTTAGCTGCGGAGGAAAATCGGTTGTCTATGCAACAGATGCGGAATCTAAAAAACTGGGTTCCGGTGATTTAAAACCTGCTGTTGAGTTTTTTAAAGATGCGGACCTATTAATTTTCGATTCCATGTACACCTTTAGCGAGGGTCTTGAAAAAGAAGATTGGGGGCATAGCTCAACATTTATCGGCGTTGATTTAGCTGTGGAAGCAAATGTCAAACAGATCGCGTTCTTTCATCACGAACCCACCTATAGCGATTTTAAATTAGTCGACATTTTCAAGCAGACTGAAAAATATCTTAAGCTGGTAGCACCGAAACAAGATCTTAAAATGCTTCTGTCCTACGAAGGCCTTTCTATAGACCTGCTTCAGGAATAATCTAGCGTGACGCTGGATGCAGTTGTCAAAATAATATTTGTAAAACTGTAGAATGGCTTTGCAAAACTCATTCCGGTTCTCCATAGACCGTGGCGGTACATTCACTGACATTTATGCTGAAGTTCCCGGGAAACCCGGATTCAGAATCTTAAAACTCCTATCAGAAAACCCACACCAATACCCTGATGCTCCGCTAGAGGGGATGCGTCGAATAATTCAGGAAGTTACAGGGAAACCTCTTTCGTCTCAAATGATTCCTTCGGGAATTATCGAATGGGTTCGGATGGGTACCACTCTGGCTACCAACGCTTTTCTTGAGCGTAAAGGATCTCGGACCGCCCTCCTTATTACCAAAGGTTTTGGTGATTTACTTCAAATTGGAAAACAAAATCGACCTGATATTTTTAAACTGAAAATAGAAAAGCCTTCTCCTCTTTATGAAACGGTTCTTGAAATAGATGAAAGAGTTCGCATTCTTTCTTCACATGATATAGAGGTATTGCGCACTCCAAATTTTGAAAAGATAAAGCAGCAACTTATCGATCTTTCTCAAAAGGGAGTTGAAAGCCTGGCCATTGCATTCATGCATGCTTACATCTTTCCTGATCATGAAAATATTGTTAGAGATATTGCTTTAGAATGTGGATTCAAAAATATTTCCATTTCCAGCGAAGTCCTTCCTCAAATCAAACTTGTTGATCGTGGCCAAACCACTTGTCTGGATGCGTATTTAAATTTACCCATACAAAATTATCTGAAAAGTTTCAATAAAGGTTTCCAGTCCTTGTTTGTCATGCAGTCTGATGGCGGCATGGTCGAAGCCACGAATGTGTCAGGTTGTCGTTCGTTGCTTTCAGGTCCCGCTGGAGGTGTGGTGGGCTATGCACAATCTGTCTATGCTGAATGTGGCAATCGCCCAGTGGTTGGGTTTGACATGGGAGGAACATCCACGGATGTTTCCCGGTATGGTGGGGAATATGAATGGAGTTATGAAAACGAAATAGCCGGAGTGCCGGTTCAGGTACCGCAATTGAATATCGTTACCGTTGCTTCCGGGGGCGGGTCCAGACTGTTTTTTGAAAATGGGATATTTCGTGTGGGACCCGAGTCTTCCGGGGCTTATCCTGGCCCCGTTTGCTATCGAAACAATGGCCCCCTTTCTCTCACAGATGCCAACCTGATTTTAGGGAGATTGCCAAATTTCCCAAAAGTTCTGGGCGAAAATGGAAATCAATCTCCCGATAAAGAGAAAACCGAAAAGGCTTTTGTAGAAGTTGCCGAAAATCTTTTCACAGCAACGGGGCAGAAAAAATCTCTTGAAGAAATCGCTTTTGGCTTTATAGAAGTCGCCAATGAAAATATGGTCCGTCCCATCCACGAAATCTCTACAGCCAAAGGCTTCGATATTCGTGAACATGTGTTGGCTTGTTTCGGCGGTGCCGGTGGCCAACACGCCTGCGCCATCGCACGTTCCCTTGGAATAGACAAAGTGTTTGTACATCGGTTTGCAGGAATCCTTTCAGCCTATGGAATGGGATTGGCAAATATCACGGTAGAAAGACAAGAGTCTGTTTCTGCTGAAATAGACGATGGGGTTCCAGACAGCCTGAATTGCAAACTCGATGAGTTGGCTGAATCTGCTTGTGACGAGCTAAAGAAAAAGGGGGAGTTGGAAGTTTGCGTCTATAGGTTTTTGAATATGAGGCTTGAGGGTTCCGATACGACACTGATGGTTCGCCAGATTCTCGGAGAAAACATTGTAAAAGAATTCAAGAGCATTCATCGGCGGGAGTTTGGATTCTATCCACCAGGAAAAAAAATTAAAGTACAAGATATTCGCGTTCGTGCAGAAGGAAAATCCCCGGAATCCTTCAAAGCAAAATTATGTAAAAGTGACGAGCCGGCCAGACCAGAGTCAATAGATCAGTGCTATTTCGCTGAGGGCTGGCTGGAAACCCCTGTCTATAAAATGGAATCCTTGCGAGCGGGACATTCCCTTGAAGGGCCGGCCATAATTTTGCAAGGAACCTCAACGATTCTAATCGAACCCGACTGCGAGGCAACCGTAAATGAATTTGGAGATATTTTAATCGAAGTAGGACAGCTTAAAGAAAAAAGTGTTGGAGTGGAATTGGACCCGGTGCAACTTTCCCTTTTCGGCTCACGATTTATGTCAATCGCAGAACAGATGGGGCGTGTTTTACAAAGAACCGCCGTATCCACAAATATCAAAGAGCGACTCGATTTTTCCTGCGCCATATTTGATCCAGACGGCGGACTGGTTGCTAATGCTCCCCATCAACCAGTGCACCTGGGCGCAATGGGCGATGCAGTGAAAAAGCAGGTGAATTTAAATGGCGTTAACGGAAATGAAGTGTGGGTGACCAATCACCCCGGTGTCGGCGGCAGCCATTTGCCAGACATCACAGTCGTGACACCGGTACTGGATAATAACGGCAAGCCTGTCTTCTTTGTGGCTAACAGGGGGCACCATGCAGATGTAGGAGGTATAACCCCCGGTTCCATGCCGCCCTTTTCGAAAACATTACAGGAAGAGGGTGCGTGCATTAAAACTTTCAAGCTGGTACAAGACGGAGAATTCCAAGAGGAAGGAATAAAGCTAATTTTAAAAGAAGCAGGAGCGCGTTCGCTCTCAGATAATATTTCTGACCTGAAAGCGCAAGTGGCAGCCAACCAAAAAGGCATTGCTCTTCTAAATGAGATGATCGAAACGCATTCATTGCAAGTCGTTCAGGCTTATATGAGGCATCTGCAAACCAACGCCAGTAATTCGGTGCGGTCGTTACTTAAGTCACTGTGTGGCGATAAAAAAGAAATTCAGTTGCAGGCTAAAGACTGTCTCGATGACGGAAGCGAGATAAATTTGGTTTTGAATGTAAATAAAAAGGATGGCAATGCCATCTTTGATTTTTCGGGGACGTCGAAACAATTGCCTGGAAATTTGAACGTGCCCAAAGCAGTGACCCGCTCGGCGATCCTGTATTGTTTGCGCTGTCTTGTTGATAGTAACATTCCCTTAAATCAGGGTTGTCTTGACCCAATTGAAATTTTAATTGAAGAAGGTTCTTTACTTTCACCGACTGAAGATGCGGCAGTGGTAGCGGGCAATGTGCTGACCTCACAGCGAATTGTAGATGTTATTTTCAAAGCTCTGGGAAGTTGTGCGGCATCGCAAGGTTGTATGAACAATTTTACGTTTGGCAATGATGCGTTTGCCTATTATGAAACCATCGGCGGTGGGGCAGGGGCAGGTCCCACTTGGAACGGTCAGTCTGGAGTGCACACCCATATGACCAATACACGAATCACAGATCCCGAAATTCTCGAAAAGCGTTATCCGGTTCTGCTTCATGAGTTTTCTATCCGTAAAAACTCCGGCGGCAAGGGAAAATTTAACGGAGGTGACGGACTCATCAGAGAAGTAGAGTTTCTTGAACCTCTAACCGTAACCATCCTATCCGAGCGAAGAGTCTTTGCTCCTTACGGATTAAACGGCGGCGAACCTGGAGTGAAGGGCAAGAACTTACAAATCAAAAAGGACGGAACCGAAATAGACTTGGGGGGTAAGAATCAATTCCAGGCCGAACCCGGTGATCGAATCCGCATCCTAACCCCCGGAGGTGGAGCATGCGCCTAGGCCAAATAGGTCTGCAAGTCTAATTGATAGTCAAAACGATTTTATTTTCTTTTGATGCAGACTCAAGCGCAGCTTGTGTTTCTTCCAGTGGCCGGGTCGAGGTGATGAGGGATTTCAGTTTGTCCTGATGGGTTCGGATGATTTCCAAGGCAGGTTCAAAAGGACCGCACCGAGAACCTTGCAATCTTATTTCATCGACCACCAGTTGTGTCATATCAATACCCGTTGCGGGCAGGCCGCAGGTGGTTTTGCAGGCGATGGTTCCTCGTGGGCGTACCAATTTTAAAGCTTGTGTAATCCCATCGGGATTGCCAGTGGTATCGACGACCATGTCGGCTCCCAACCCTTCTGTTGTTTTTCTGATTTCCTCGGTTGCGTTATCGGGAGAGAATGCGCGTTGAGCTCCGAATTTCATTGCACGATTTCTTTTTTCTTCGCTTCTGGATACGGCAATGGTTTTAATTCCTTTTAAAGATGCCGCGAAGATGATGAGAATGCCGAGTCTGCCGGGTCCCATCACCACCAGCGTTTGGTTTTTCTCTATCGGTGACATCTCAAATGTTTGTAAGGCTGCGGCCAGAGGTTCGGTGAGTGTTGCAATGAGTGGATCTACATTGGAAGGAATTTCGTGCAAAGTTCCTGCTGCGACTCTCACTTCATCGGCGAAGGCGCCTTGATGATTTATGATTCCTGTTACGGTTCTGGTTAGGCAATGCGATGGCACACCTTTTTGACAGGAAGCGCAGAAAGGTTTTTTACCGTAGGCTATGCAGGTGTTGTTAATTTCTGCTGTCACCGTTTTGCCGATCCATTTTTTGTTCACTCCTTCACCCACTTCTTTTACTTGCCCGGTGAATTCGTGCCCACATACATGGGGTAGGGGAACGGGATAGTCGCCGTGGAACAGCGCGAAGTCGGTGCCGCATATTCCGGCATGTTGCACTTCGATAATGGCTTCTCCAGGTTTCGCGGAAAGAGAATCTCTTTCTTTAATTTCTATTTTTCCAGGAGTTGTCAGTTGTGTGATGCGTGGCATAGCAGGATTAACTTTTGGATTTGCCTTTTTGTTTATCGCGCCAGAGGATGAGCCAGTGTTGCAGAAGTTTGATCGGTTGTGTTCCGCGAAATTTACGGCGTTTGATTTTGGGTAATGCGTCGTGTTGAAGTTTGGCGATGACGGTAGAGCCTACGGCTTCTTCGATGACAACTCCACGTTGCGCGTGTTCCAGTTTTTTGGATTCGCAAATACCTCTGAATGCCACCACCATTCGACAGTCGAGCGGCCTGTCTTCATAGACCTGACAGGCGCCTTCATCGTTTAAGAAAGGGCAGGGTTGATTGATGACAAGTCTGTGCCAGTCCACCTGGTCGAGGTTTTTACCAGCGTCGATCACCTCTTCTACTTTTTTAATGGTGCGTTGCGACTTCTCAATCAAATCGTTGAGATCGATGCCTTTTTCTTCGGCATTTTGTAATATTCCATCCCATTCCATTTGTGTGCAGGTCACTCCGGTATGGCAACAATGGTCGCAACCGCGATGGCATTGCAGTGGCGGAACCCCTTCATGGTAGACTTTTTCTAGATGTTTCCAGAACATCCTGAGAGGTGAGGTTTTCCCTAGCTTGGCCTGATCTTTAGAAAATTCGACCAGAGTTTCGTAGGTTTGTTGGATTCTGTGCTCGGGGAATTTATGCTGTAGAAATTTGCCCAGTTCATCGGTATGGGTCATGCCATAGATGAACATTCCATTGTGATCGGTTTGCAGGGCCATTTAATTTAACAGTAGAAAAGGGAGTGAGTCTATTGAGCCGTTCCTGCGCCGCCGCCTTTTGTTTTGGCGACGTATTTCATTTGTAGTTCATAGACCAACTGTTCAAGAAGTTTATTCTCTTCTGCGTTAAGGTTGCCCTGGGTTTTTTCTCTCAACATGGTAAGCATGTCAATGGTTTGATGAACGGCAGGGAGATTTGTTTCTGTTCTTCCTGTTTCAGGGTCGGCGATGTCACCCAAATGGTAAAACGCAGACGAGGTCAGCGACATGATGAATGTTGAAAAATCGATTTGAAAGGGTTGCTGGTGTTGATGGTCGGCTCCTGCATCTGCGGGTGCCGCGCTTTTCGTTGTGTCGTGATTTTCAGCTTCCTCTTCTGAAAGTTGTGAGGAACGGTTATCCTTAATTACAAACCCATCTCCCTCAGCCTTATCGTCGTCACTCATAATCCACCTTTTATTTAAAAAATTTAAGAATCTTCCTCATCCCCTATTAAAAGAGGAACGGTAAAACCCAGTACAATCATAATGAGCCCAAGCATCAAAGATAAATACCCCTGCCCTTCAATGAACTCCAGATAAGTTTTTCCCAGTATAGGCCATTGTCGAACTATGCCAACGATTACAAATACCGAACCCAGACCAAATAGTACTTTTTTAGTCCATTGAACGCTTTGTGTCTTGGATTCAGAATCGATTTTTTGTGACATAAAAGTGATTGAGCAAACAGCCTGACAACGGGTATCGTATGCTAATTGTGGATCAGAAGGTTTAGCCACTGAAAGGGAACAAACTTGATTTGATGTTAGCAAATGGCCCTTTTCATGTCAAAATATTAGTGTTGTTTTCCTCGTTCTGATAATATTGCCTTATGATGCGATTTTTCCTCGTAGTATTGATGATCACTACTGTATTGCCGGGCTGCTCTTCCCGGCAGTTGGCCGTTCAGGCCACATTGCCCCTCATTTCCAGCCAGATCATTTCGATGCAGGAGGAAAGGGATGTCGATCTTGCTGAAAAGGCAATCCCTGCCAGTCTCAAAATGCTTGAAGGCCTCCTGAAGGAAGACCCTGATAATGTCTGGATTCTGGAAAACCTTGCTGAAGGTTTTTGTGGTTATGCTTTTAGTTTTCTTGAAGACAGCGAACCCGACCGTGCTTCTGGATTGTATTTGCGTGGCAAAGGATATGCACTGCAGGCTGTAGAGCTTCAGAGCCATGGGAGGAAGTGGAGCGGTCTTTCTTTTGATGAATGGACACAAAGATTAAAAGAGACGAATGCTTCGCAAAAGGCAGCATTGTTTTGGATGGGGCAGTGCTGGGGCAGTTGGTTATCATTAAATCTGGATTCTGTTGAGGCTTTCAGCGATATTCCGCGAATTGACTCATTGATGAATAGAGTGCTTGAGTTGGATCCCGGTTTTCATTATGCCGGGCCGCATTTATTTTTAGGTGCCTTTTATGGAGGGCGGAGTCGTATGCTGGGAGGTAATCCAGACAAGGCAAGAAACCATTTTGAACAAGCACTGAAATTAACCGGGGGAAAATATCTCCTAATTCCATTTCTTTATTCTAAAACTTATGCAGTGCAGAATCAGGATCAGGACTTGTTTAGGGTGCAATTGCAGAAAGTCCTTGAAACTTCTGAAGACATACTGCCTGAACAGCGTTTGGCAAATCAGGTGGCAAAGAAAAAAGCTGCAATCCTCTTAGGAAAAAATGATGATCTGTTTTAAAGGATTTTTGTATAAATTTAGCGGTTTGTTTTTGGCTGCAACTATTATTCTACTGGGTTTTACTTCAAGCGTCTATGCGGAGAAAAAGCATGTAATTAAGTTTGCCACATTGGCTCCCGAAGGTTCCTCATGGATGAAATCAATGCGTGGGTTGTCTAAAAAGATAAAAAAAGCCACGGATGGAAATGTTGATTTTAAGTTTTATCCGGGAGGAGTTTCGGGCGATGAAAAAGATGTCATACGAAAAATGCGAATAGGACAATTGCATGGAGCGGGGTTCACTGGGGTGGGTCTCGGGGCGATTCTTCCTGAAGTCAGGGTTTTGGATCTGCCGTTTCTTTTTCAATCGGATCAGGAAGTTGAACATATTTATCAATCAATGAACGATTATTTCGTAAAGCGTTTTGAAGAAAAAGGCTACATTCTTTTAGGTTGGGTTCCGGTGGGATGGGTGCATTTTTTATCACAAAAAGTTATCCATACTGTTGACGATTTGCAGGCTTCTAAACCTTGGTTGTGGGAAGGCGACCCTCTGGTGGAAAAAGCTTATGAGGGAATGAATGTTCAGCCCATTCCACTCTCAATCACAGACGTTTTGCTGTCGTTGCAAACGGGTATGGTAGATACCGTTTATTCTTCGACTCAAGGAGCGCTGGTTTTGCAATGGTTCACAAAAGTGAAACATATAACTCGATTACGAATGGGTTATGCCACGGGGGGGGTGTTGATATCAAAAAGAAAGTTTAAAAAACTTCCTCCTGCTTATCAGGAGACTGTAAGAAAGATTGGCGCAGAATGTATGAAAGAGTTGGTGGCTGTTATCCAAAGCGACAATCTAAAGGCCGAAAAAGTTTTAGAAAATAATGGGATAAAATGGACTTCTGAGCCGGAACCCGCAGCTTTAAAAAAGTTTCAGCAAGCGGGCGAAGCTGCCAGAAAAAACTTAAGTGGGAAGATGTTTTCGCCAGAACTTTTAAACAAGGTGCTGAAGCATTTGAGCGAGGTTAGGTGATAGGTGAAAAGTAATTTCTTTTTGGCCTGACCTTTAAAAAAATGTTTCAATTTTTGCTGTTTGCCGCAGTTTTTCAACATAAGCTGCTACTTGCTTTTTTGCTTCTTCCATAAAAAGGTGCTTTTGAATGCCAGGTTTCATTTCATCAAAAGTTGCAGTTTCAGAAGGTTTTTTATCGATGAGTTGAATGACATGAAATCCAAACCGGGTTTGTATCTTTCCTGAGGTTTCTCCGGGTTTTAATTTCCCTGCGGCTTCATCGAAACTGGCTTCGAAGACCCCTTTGTAAATAAAATCCAGATCTCCTCCGTTATCCCGGGATGATTCGTCATCGGAATGGGTTTTTGCCAGTTCTTCAAAGTCGGCCCCTTTTTTCAGTTCATCGACTACTTTGTCGATTTTTTCTTCGGCTAAGCGTGCAAAATACTCTTTGTTTTTTTGCAACTCTTTAATAGTTTGGTTTCGCAACGCCTCAGGTGGAAAATATGCGGCAAGAATGTGGCGTGTGTGATAGGCCTCGGGTCGCACAAATTTTGGTTTGTTATCGTCGTAGTATTTTTTTACTTCATTATCAGCGATAGTTATTTTTCCTTTTATCTGCTCATTGAGCAACTGGCGAGCATTGATGTCAATTTGCATTGACTTTTTTATGTCTTCCAAATTAATGTTTCGTGCGGTCAAAGCAGTATTGAACTCTTCTTCGGAAGAGTAGGTGGCGCGAAGCGCGGCCAGCTCTTTTTCGATTAATTCGTTATCTATTTCTAAGTTTTCTTTTTTTCCTTGCTGATTGACCAACTCGCGAACCACTTCTTTTTCGATCAAATCTTTAACGATGCTGGTTTTTTCTTGCACCGTAAGAGGGCGGTTTACTTTTCTGGATATCTGATTCAAGCGGAACTCAATATATTTGGATTCAATTTCAACACCGTTTACACGGGCCACCAGTTTAGGGATTTCGATTTTAAGCTTGGGTGTTGGGCGTGTTTGTGCCGTAATTGCCAAAGGGAAGGCGGATGTTAAAACCAAGCTAAGAAATAATGCCGAATAAATAATGCTGAAACGAATCTTCATAAAGGTCAACTTTTAAAATGTTAGTAAAGCTAAATTGTGGTGAGGATATCATTCATGAAATTGAGTTGCAATACCTCAAATTGACTGCTTGGTAAGGCTGTGGGAGAATCCTAGGTTCTATGACTTCAAAGACTTCAAATTTTAAATTAAATTTAATTGCCTATAGTTGCCTGTTTGCTTCGGGTATGGCGACCCTGGTTTATGAGCTGATCTGGTTTCGTTATCTGACCCTGGTTTTTGGCGCCACTTTATATGCTTTGAGTGCTGTTTTATGCGCTTTCATGCTGGGGCTGGCCGGCGGGGCCTGGTTAATGGGAAGAATAATTGCCAGAGTGGGTGTGTCGAGGCGACTGATTCTATGGTATGGCATTTTTGAAGGGCTAATAGGTTTATATGCTTTGTTTTTCCCCTTGGGATTGGAATTGTTAGAACAAATCTATCCCCTGATATTACCCGCCAATGGGCAGGCTGGGCTGGGATTGCATGTCATGGAATTCGTGCTTGGAACATTTTTGATGCTTCCAGCTACCCTATTAATGGGGGCGACGCTTCCTTTGGTGGGTTGCTGGGCGGTGGGCAACGAAAGGGATCAAGTTTTTTCCCGATTGTCGTATTTATACGGCTGGAATACGATGGGCGCAGTTTTTGGCTGCCTTTTTACCCAGTTTATCGCGATTAAGATGTGGGGTGTTCAGGGAGCCATTGGGATTGGAGTTCTGCTCAATGCTCTGGTTTTTCTTGTGTGTTTTGTTTTAAGACGTTTCTTAAGTCAGGAGGGGTTTCAAAAGTCTTCGACTATAACGAAAGAAACAAAATCTTCTGCGGAAGAACCCACGTTAAATATAAGCTTCTTAATTTTTGTGATGTTTGCCTATTCTGGGATGGCGTCTCTTTCCAGTGAAATTCTCTGGACGAGAATTCTGGTGTTCCCAATGGGAACAACGCTTTTTTCTTTTGCGTTGATTCTAGCTACATTTCTATCAGGAATTGCGTTTGGAAGCCTGGTTTCCAGGAGATTGCTGGGTGAAACCAATTTGATTCAAAAATTTATTCTGATTGAGATTGCGATTGGTCTTGTCTGTATAGGCATCCTTCCCTTGCTGGAAAATTTAACGGAATGGACCTCGCTGGCCGATCGGTATTTTTATAGTTTGGAAAGCTCGCCGGAAGAAACCCTCTTTATAAGATTTCTTTTTGCTTTTGGGTTGATGTTTGTTCCTACCTTTGGTTTTGGGTTGCTGTTTCCGCTCGCCAATCAAATTTACTCGTTAAATATGGGGGCCGTCAGTAGGGCGATTGGAAATGTTTATTCAATAAACACTCTGGGTGGAGTCTTTGGGACGATACTTACACCGTTCGTATTTATCCCCCTCTTTGGAATCCGACTGTCCATATATATTATTTATTCTATTTTAATATTGTTCGGGATTTTCGTTTTATCCAAATTTCGAAACCAGAAGCCTGCTTTCATCGCTGTTTCAATGAGTCTTACTCTTGTTCTTTTAATTGTGGGGAAATTGATTTTTGTCCCGAAAATTGAAACTGGAAAATCCGGGGTAAATAATCTTGCTCGGCTGGAGATCAATGTTCCACAAGACAGGGTTCGGCTACTAGACTATAAGGAAGGTGAATTTTCAACCATTAGTGTCGTGGAAGATAAGGAGTCGGGTGCGCGAACGATTTATCTGGATGGTTTTAGCACAGCGACAGTTTCGCGCTCTTTTTCTGGAAGCACTTATATGCAGGCTATGGGGTTTGTGCCGATGGCTCTTCACCCTTCCCCGAAAAATGTTTTGGTTATAGGATTTGGTACCGGCAATACATTAGGCATTGCTTCCTTATTTCCTGGTGCAAATGTTCACGGGGTAGAGATCGATAAGAATGTATTAAAGTTTTCCAAATGGTTTACTGATTGGAATCACGATGTATTACAGCGACCCAACACACAAATGTTTATACAGGATGGTCGGGCTTTTTTGAGATGGTCAAAGACCCGCTATGATGTCATCATCATGGAGCCGATGTCGCCTTTGCAGGCAGGTGTTGTGAGCCTGTATTCCAAAGAGTTTTATGAGCTGGCCTTGAACCACTTGAAAGAGGATGGGATTTTAGTGCAATGGCTTCCATTGCATTTAGTGGGGCGGGAGGATGCACGGTCTATTGCGAGCACGTTTAAAAATGTGTTTCCAGAAACTTCAATATGGAACAGTTTTTTAACTCGCATTGTGCTTTTGATTGGCTCACGTGAGAAAGTATTTATTGATAAAAATATTTTTGATGCGAGATTAGAAAGCCCAGAAATTAAAAAGGTGGCAGAAGAAATGAAAGTGATGTCCTTTTTGGATTTTGCTGATTTTTTCATTACCGATGGCAATCAGCTTTCGGCTTTTCTGGAAGGGGCCGAAGTGATTTCGGATGATAAACCCATATTAGAATTTTCCCGAGTATCCTTGTTGCCTTCCATGAAATGGGAAACGGACGAAAGTTTTTTAAATATGTTGCGACATCGAATAAATCAAAAACCTCCTGTAATGGGATTGGAAGATAGTGAGCAAGAATTGTTTGACCGTAATTTTAAAATAAGGACTGCACAACGGCTGGGAGTATTTTCGCGCCGCTATAACGGACCAGGGACGGAGGCTTTTGCCACGCGAAATTATTTTGCGGGTTTGGATGCTTTGGATGCTTATTTTGATACCTACCAGAAGTCGTCAGTCCATCTTGATGGTGCAATGTGGCAAAAATGAATCCTCTCCTAAAATTAAGTGTTGGGGATAAAATTTTGATAGGTCTTTGTGTTTTGTTCAACGCTGGACTTTTTTATTACTTTGGTTCGGGAATGAGCCAAGGCAGTTGGATTGTGATTGAGGTCGATCAAAAAAAAGTTGCTCGTTACGCATTGTCGAAAGACCGAGTCACACATGTTAAGGGCCCTTTGGGAACGACCGAAGTTGAGATAAAAGGGGGTAAAGCGCGAATTTTACGTTCCCCTTGTAAATTGAAAGTTTGCATTAAATCGGGCTATATCCAATATGCAGATCGAATCTCGGTTTGTTTGCCCAATAAGGTGGTGGTGAGGGTTGAGGGAAATTCACAGCGTGGGTTGGATGCGGTGGTGAGTTGAAGTTTTTTTAGATTCAGTTTTTTATGGAAGGCAAAATGTGTTTGGTTTTTTGAAGTTGATTCTAAACTGTGTTTTGTTTCAGTCGCTGGTGGCAGGGAATGCTGCTTTTGCTTCGGAAACCGTTTATCACCAGCTTAAGATTGAATTTGAACCCTCATCTTCCAGGGTGAAAATTAAGGATGAAGTTTCTATTCTGACAAGAGGGTCCAGTTGTTATTCTTACAGCTTTTATCTGCATGCTGGGATGAAATTGGATAGAAATAAAATTTCTCCTGGTTGGATAGTATTCAAAGAAAACCCCGCTGTAGGTAAACCGCATCTTCAAAAATTAATAATCCAAAAAAACACCAGAGAAAGCTGCCCGGACAAAATTGTTGTTGCCTTGGATTATTCAGGGCTTCTTGTTGACTCAAAGGAATCAACTGGGAACTCTTCGAAGTCAGAGGGATTTGTTTTTTCTGGTTCAGATTATTTTTACCCCGTTTTCATATCCAAAAACAGTACTGTGACTTTTGATATGGAAGTTTCATTGCCAGACCCCTGGGAGTCAGTGAGTCAGGGGAAACGTGAAAAGTTAAAAACGGCAAAGGGCCGAAGAGTAGTTCGATGGAATTCGAACTTTCCCTCTGAGCAAATATTTTTAATCGCTAATCGGTTTAGTGTTTATGAAGAAAAACATGGAAATATTTCCTTATATGCGTTTCTGTTGCAAGACGAGTCCAACCTTGCAAACAGATATATCCAAACTGCAAAATATTACATCGATTTATATAGCCGGTTTTTAGGGCCTTATCCTTACTCCAAGTTTGCGCTGGTGGAAAATGCCAGGCAAACGGGTTTGGGAATGCCTTCCTTTACTTTAATGGGGTCGCGCATCATACGATTTCCTTTCATCCTTCATTCCTCTTATCCTCACGAAATTTTGCATAACTGGTGGGGAAATGGAGTATTTGCGGACCCGAATGTTGGCAATTGGTCAGAGGGATTGACCGCTTATCTTGCGGATCATTTTCTATTGGAGGCAAAAGGCAAAGGATCGCAATATCGTTTTCAGGAAATGATGAAATACCTGAGCTATGTTAATGAATCCAACGAAATTTCATTAGAGGAATTTTCTTTTCGCGACAGTATGGCTTCTCAGGCCATTGGATATGGAAAACTATTGATGGTATTTCATATGCTTCGAATGGAACTTGGGGAAAGGGATTTTAAAAAAGGACTAAGAAAGTATTATCAGAACTATAAATTCCGGTATGCGGGGTACACGGAGTTAAAGGAAGTCTTTGAGTCTGTCTCGGGAAATAGTCTCGATTGGTTTTTTGAGCAATGGATTCAACGCAAGGGCACTCCGGAGTTTGAGTTAGAGGGCGCTTCGTATGTTCCCGCCAAGGGCCGATATGACTTTTTTATTGAGGTAAGTCAAACAGCACCTGCGTATAAACTCAAGCTGCCAGTCGCTATTTGGGAAGAAGGGAAACGCTTGCCGCAAATTCATTATCTTATTTTGAATAAGCTCAAACAGAAATTTCATCTGAAAATTGTGGGTCAACCGCAGGCGGTACGATTGGACCCTTATAATGAAGTTTTCCGTAAATTAGATGAACGAGAAGTGCCTTCCAGTATCGGTCAGACCTATGGGGCCGCTGAAGCTGCAATCGTATTGCCGGTTAAAGAGAATGAGAGAATATTGCAGGGCTATCGCAAATTTGCTCAATCTTTGATTGAAAAAGGAAATATAAAAAAAACCGATTTGAAAGACTTTAAGGTGTCTTTGGATTCTGATCTTAGTTTATGGGTTTTTGGGAAAGGCAATAAAATTGGAATGAATCTTTTACCCCACCTAAGAAAACTGGGTGTGGGATTTGAAGAAAATGGTTTCAAATTCAAAGAGGGACTTTTTTCTCATAAAGATCACAGTTTTATTTTTACTCTACCTCGTTTGAAAAATGATAAAAGGTCTGTCTCCTGGATTATTGCAGCTTCGGCAGAAGGTATTCCGGGTTTGATTCGAAAACTGCCACATTATGGAAAGTATGGTTATTTGGTTTTTAAGGGAAGTGAGCCAGAAAACGTACTGAAGGGAGTCTGGCCATCAAATCCTTTGAGCTTGCAAAAAATATTTAGAGAAGGAAATTTTTCGTTGCCTTCGCAAACGCCTCTGCTGAATATTAAATCCCACAGTATTAATTAGAAGCAAGGAAGGGGAACTCTCCGGTTTAGAGAGGGTTGATAATTTCAAAACAATTTGTGGGCTAGCCACTGCCCATTATTTTTGTTAGCCTTTGGTATTCTAAGTTTATGAAACACTGCCAGAAACATTTAAATAAATAATACTTTGTCATCATCAAAATCTAAAAAGCTGGATTTAATATTCAAATTGCTGATCGGGGTAGACCTGATTGCAATGTTGATAATTTTTATTCATGCTCGCATTTGGCCAGAATTCCCCTTCCCCATTTTAGGGTCAAGGTTGAACAACCCATTCATGTTTTTATTGACCCTTTTGGTGTTGAGAGGGTGGGTCAATACGGGATTCAGGGAAAAGCAACTTGCTTTCTTAACCAGAATTACTACTGAGGAACCCCTTCGCGTTTATTTCTTTTCGCTCCTTATTTTAATGCAGTTTGGCTTACAAGTTATGTGGTTTCTGTATCCGTGGGATTTCTTTTGGAACTTGAATGCGGAAAAAGGCTATGGGACTCTTTTTGCTACTGCACAGCTATTTGTTTTAGGGATTGTCGTTCTCATTACGGCTCGAGAAGATTACGGTCCTAATGCTTCCTTTAAGAACAAGCTTCCCTGGTTTTTTGTAGCTTTCGTTTATTTTTTTATTGGTCTGGATGATTGTGTGGGTATTCATGAAAATTTTATAGCTATTGGTGGGAAAATGGCACTTGAATCTGTGGCATTTCATTTCATTCATGAATGGTTATGGTTTTACGCTCCTATTGCCTTGGTGGCAGCAGTAATTCTTGCAAGGTTTTTTTTGAAACGATTTTCTTATTCGCCAAGATTGATGAGCATGATGTTTATCGCCCTGACGTTGTGGGTTGGGGTGTTGGTTTTAGAGGCTCTTTCGAAAAAGTTGGTTGATCCTTTGAGTTATGATTACACACGCATATTGATTGGAATTGAAGAAGGCTTCGAAATGCTCGGGGCAACGCTTTTTATGATTGGATTTAGCAAACACCTTAAAAATTTGCAGGAAAAATCGCGAGGCAACTCCTAACTTATTTTTAGCGTAGGCGATTCAATACTGCCAGGACATCCTGGTATCTTGGTAGGGCAAGTTTTCCGTTATTGAATGGAGTTATTGAGTCCAACCCCTGGAGTTCTATTTCTTTTAAAATATCTTTGACAGTTTCAGTTTGTTTTTCTGTCCGTTTTTGTCTGTCTTTAACCTGTTTTAAAATCCATCCACAAAATTCAAGTTGGCCTTCTTCGATCAGGTGTTCTACATAACGAACATCAATTTCTGTTTGACCTAGTATTAATGTGATGAGTTGGCGAGTTTGAATGACGCAATCCTTTTTACCGCGTTGGAAGGTTAGCGCTGAAAGGTCACGGTGCCTGGGTTTGACGGAAGGGAAAGGAAACTGGGTTTCGATTTTTCGGCTCGTGGGATTTCCTTTGACAATTTGCCTGGCTTTCTGTGTGACTTCTTTAGGGCGAAATGATTCCATAGCAATGACTCGATCCGCCGCATCAAAATAATCTCCGCTTCCTCCCATAACGAGAAGGGTGCTGGTGTCAAAATCTTGATAAAGTTCTTTTACTCGATCTACCAATGGGGTAATCGGTTCTCTGTTATTTTCGATAAGAGCCTGCATTCTAGCATCGCGGATCATAAAGTTAGTGGCGCAGGTGTCTTCATCCATTAAAAGAAAAGAAGATTCGGTTTCTAGCGCTTCAATAATATTAATTGCCTGAGATGTAGACCCACTGGCAGATAGTGTCGAAAAATTTTCTGTAGAAGATACGGATGGTAAATTATCCATGAACCCAGATATGTTTATGGGTTGTGTTGCTCGGCCATCCTCGGCTCTAATTTTTACTGCTGAGGGATGAGTGGCAACGAGCTCTCGTCCATCCCCAGGTGTATGAGGGTAGACGGCATTTTGAATGGCATTCAATAAAGTGCTCTTGCCGTGGAATCCTCCTCCGACAATCAAGGTGATTCCTTTTGGCACAGGCATTCCGGCAACCTTACCTTTATGTGGGAGGTCAACCTCTGCCCGCAATTCATCAGGCGCAAGAAATGCAATGCTGTTATTTTGAAGTGGAAGGTCGCTGATTCCTGATAACCGTGGGAGGTGGGAGCCATTGGCAATAAATGCCACCCACTCATTTTGACCCAAGGCATTTCTTAGAGCGTAATAATCTTCCAGTGAATTTATAGAACCTTGCACTTGATCTAAGTCAATAGATTCTGCTGAAATTGATTCTTCCCAGGCCGAAGGTAGTATTTCAGAAAAAAGATGAATGCATTCTTTTGCCAGAACATTGCGGCCATTGCCTGGTAATCCAGCAAATAAAATCAAGGTCAAGGTGTCATTGTTAATTTGTATACCGCTTCTCAAGATGACTTTTTGGCTTGGAGGCTGGACAGCAATTTCACCGCTTCTTCCCGACCCTTTTACTTTTTCTTTTAATGTTGAAACCTTTTTATGAACAATTCTTAACAGGTGATCCTCTAAGGCGAGTTTTTTAGTCGGGGTATCGTAGAGGGTTGGGGCAAGACCAATTTCTGAGAGTTTTGTCGATAGAGTTAACCGTGATGGTGCAGCATAAGGATCGCCCTGCACATGTTCAAAGCGCAATGTGAAAGGTGGATACTGAAAACTTGTTCCTTGTAAAATTTTATAGCTTTTGTAGCCTTTACCGTTTAATGAAATCAGCAGATCATTCAGAGCTTTGGGGATCGTAGAAGGCATCAGGAATAATTCCCTGCAAACCCGGTAGCTGAGACACCTACCGGTAAATATTTTCTAGCGATCTCTATCACTTTATCTCTATAGGGCAGATGGATGGACTCAGGTTTTACATTTTTCATGACGGAAGGAAGGGAAGTTTTTTGCGTTCTTGAACCATCCGGTGTTCCATCTCCTAAAATGAAATGATCGATAATTACTGCTGCCACTCCTGTCGATTTTAGCTTGTTAAAAAAAGCCTCAGGATCCGTCAAAGGGTACAACGGTGATAAGCAACAAACTGAAAAAATCCCTCGGGATGAGAATTCCTTCAGGGCTCTGATCCGATCCTCTACGCTGGATGGTGGAGGAGGTAGCCCGGGCAAACGGTCTCGGTCTCCTTCTATGGATATGTGAACTCGTAATTTGCAATTTAGGGACAGTTCATGGATAAGATCTATGTCTTCCAGAATTGCGGAAGAGTGAGTTTGTAAAATCAATTCGTCTGGAGGAGTTATTTTCATGGCCAGCAATAATTTTCTGGTAATGCGGTATTTTGTTTCTGCGGGTTGCCAAGGGTCGGTTGAACTGGACATGAAAATAGAAAAGGGTTTGGATTGATTGCACGCCCAGTTTTTTTCTCTAGCTACTGTTTTGCAATATAATTCAGCAGCATTGGTTTTAACATCTACAAAGCTCCCCCATTCTCGGCCCTGATTTATCCATGCATTGAAACGGACGTAACAACCTTGACCGCAAGAAGAATTGCCAAACCCGCAACCGCTATAGGGATTTAGAGAATGCGAAGAAACATTTTTGAGATATCCTGTTGTGCGGGTCAGAATTGATTTGTTTTTAACCGAGGTTATTTGCACAATTTTTGTGAGGACATTAAATTTTCAAGGGATTTCATTCCATTTAACCGAACCAAAACTCCTGCTGAACTTAGGGCTTGCCTGAAAAAAAGATTCATAACCCCCTGTGTCTTGATTGGCGAATGTAATCATCCAGCGTTTTTCTGGGAAAGACCTGAAATTCCAAACCCATACTTTTTGATGGTCGGTCTTTGTTAGGGTTAGATAGCCCCGACTTTTGCCGTAAAAATTTTGACCATAAATAGTTACCGTGGTTCCGGGAGGGCCATCCAGACTCAGTGAATATTCACCTTCGCAAAATTGGTCGCGCATATCGGCTGTGGCCGCAACATCTTTGTCTTTTTTAATAACGAGAACTTTATTGCAGGTTCGGCCCTTCATATGATTTGTAATCGGGGTATCCAATTCCTTGTAAAGAACCAGTTGGGCTTTTCCATCTTTTCCCCAAACGGGTAAAGCGGTAATGTGGAGAAGCATAGAAAGGATCAGGATTATTTTCAATCGCATAACTAGTGGCCTTTTATTCATCAACAGGGCTTCGCCAAAGCACTACGTCTAAATTAATAGAATCGAGCATTTGGCATTGTATTATTTTATGACAAAATGTTGTATTCTGCAAAGTCTGTCCGCACAATTATGTGTTTTTAAATAAAGTTTAAGCTGTTGGAATTATAGGTCTAAAGGGTTATAACCGCAAAAATTGAAAAACTATTCTACAAAATATGTGTTCATAGGAGTCATTGCCTGCGTCGGGATTTTTATTCTAGACGCGCTGCTCCCACTGGGTATCGCAGACGGTATGCTCTACGTTGCGCTGGTATTGCTGGGGTTGATGGCGCAAAACCGGAAATTGATAATTATTGCTTTTGTTTTAGGTTCTGTATTGAACTTGTTGGGCTATTTCCTTTCTCCGCCCGGAGGAGATTTAACACATGTGGTAGCCAATCGTGTATTAGCTTTTTTAACAATATGCCTCACGACAATTTTATGCCTGTTAAAAAACAAGGCCGATGAAAAACTTCAGACCGCCAGAGAATTTCTCGAAACCCGAGTTGCAGATCGAACGGCAAAGCTACAGGAAGTGAATCAACGTTTAAACAATGAGGCCGATAGCGCGCAACTGGTTAAAGTTATTGCTATGGCTTCCAATGAGGCACGGGCGATTGACGATACCCTTTATTTTTGTATTGAGAGAGTGTGTAAGTTTGCAGGTTGGCCACTGGGGCATCTTTATGTTGCTACAGATGATCCGGCTTTAGGTTTGATACCTACCGAGATTTGGCACGTTGGCGATCCTGGGAAGTTTGATGTGTTTCAGAAAATTACGGGAGACACGCCAATGGAAATGGGCATCGGACTCCCCGGACGCGTGTTGGCTAGTGGAAAACCTGAATGGATCATTGATGTTACTAAAGATCCTAATTTCCCCCGTGCAAACCTTGCAGAGAATATTGGGGTCAAGGCGGGTTTCGCTTTTCCCATCTTAATCGGTCAAGAGGTGGTTGGGGTAATGGAGTTTTATTCCAGTAAAGCGGCAGAGCCTGATAAAGAAATTCTGGCCATCATGGGACAAATTGGTACGCAGCTAGGGAGAGTCTTGGAAAGAAAGCGTGCTCTGGATCAAAGTGAAATATCTCGGGAACAGTTGCGTAACCTCTATCACCGGTTGCAGGAGGTCCGCGAAGAAGAGAGGACACGAACCGCCAGAGAAGTGCATGACCATCTCAGTCAACTTCTAACAACTATGAAACTGGAACTTTCATTACTGGATAAGAAACTTTTGCAACACAACCCTGGAATTCAAGAGAGTACCAAGCAACTGCTCGAGATGAGTGATGATGCTATCCAGTCTGTTCAAAGAATTGCTATGGATTTAAGACCTCCAATTTTGGATGACCTTGGGCTTCCTGAAGCGATCGAATGGCAGGTTAAGGAGTTCAAAGGGAGGACGGGCATTCATTGCCATTTTTTAGATCAAATAAATGGATTTGAAATGGATCTCGAGAGAGCAACGACTTTGTTTAGAATTTTCCAGGAGACATTAACAAATATCGCCAGACATTCAAAAGCAACGAAGGTGAGTGTCAAGTTGTACACCTGTAAAGATAATATTAATTTGCAAGTTGAGGATAACGGATGTGGGATAACTGCTGAGCAGATTCAAAGTTTGCGATCATTAGGTTTGCTTGGAATGCGCGAACGAGCTATGGTGTGGGGAGGCAATGTTAAGATAGATGGTGTCTCCGAAGGAGGCACTAAAGTAACAATCAATATTAAAAAGGACGGAAATGGTGAAAACTAAGGAGAAAATTAAAGTTATTATTGCTGATGACCATCCTCTATTTCGCAGAGGATTAAAAAATGCGTTTTCAGAGACACCAGACATTGAAGTGGTCGCCGAGGCCGAAAATGGTGATGACCTTATAAAGAAAATTTCTGGCTCAGATCTAAATGTTGTCCTTCTTGACGTTGCTATGCCTGGGAAGAATGGATTGGACCTATTAAAACAGCTTCGAGATGAGCAGCCCAAGCTGCCGGTGCTTGTTTTAACGGTCTATCCAGAAGAACATTATGCGGTCCGATTTTTTAAGGCAGGCGCATCAGGTTTTATAACCAAGGAAAGCAGCACCGATCAAATTTATGCTGCAGTACGTAAAGTTGCAAATGGCGGTAAGTTTGCCAGCCCTGCGATCACAGAAAAACTGGCATTTGATTTCGGAAAAACCGATCGGCCTTTGCATGAAAACCTTTCGGATCGTGAACATCAGGTTTTTATGATGCTTGCAGAAGGGGAATCCCCCACGGACATTGGTAAGAGCTTGTCACTAAGCGTAAAAACCATCAGCACGCATCGGTCGCGCATTCTTGATAAAATGCAGATGAAAAAAAATGCAGAATTAATCCATTACGCTATTTCGCATCGGCTTCTTCAATAATCGATCTAAACCCCCCGGGATTTGCAGCACCCTGCCTAGAACCATCCACTTCCTTGGCCCGTCTTCATGTGTAGGACAAACTCCTAGTGATTGTGTAGGATGAGAGGCTTTTAAATGGGTCATTTAGACTACTAAAAAAACAGTATTGCTCCTATATTCGCGTTAAGATATATCAATTAAAATCCCTCTCAAGTAAATATGAAAAGGTCTTATAAACACCAGCTTGTTCAGTGTTCTTTTGATAGTGTTTCTTTTAACGCATAAAGGAGAGGGATATGAAAAAGATTTTTGTTTTAACAGTGGCTTTCATCGCGGGTTTTGCTCTGACAGCTAATGCAGGTAGTGTTGCTCCGGGTCAAATGACAAAGTGTACTGATGCAAAAAGCATCACATTTGAAACCGCTGGCAGCGATCAAGGCAATGGCGATCGTGGTGGCGCGAATCTTTCCATTTGGAAATCTTCAAACTTCACAACGATTCCTGTGACCTTAGGACCCAACGATAATAACGACAGTGTTAACGGTACCGATGGTGGACGAACCGGTTTGCCACAAAGAGGCGGTATGGGTAAAAATAAAGTTACCTTGAAAAGTCAAAACAATTTCAGCCGTGGTGATTCTATTGGTGATATCAGTGGATTGGTTAAAATCACCAACACAGGCACCAGCGCAGTAACCGTTACCTGTAACTAAGTTTTTTCAGTAAGGGCTTAATAAGCGAGTTAGGTTCTTACCCTAGTAGAACAGCCGGCCACTCCCTGGTCGGCTGTTTTTTTTTGCCTTATTCTCAAGCCTCAACCCTGTTTTACCTGCCCAGGAATTGGATTTATAACCGATTTAGTTGTTTTCTGATTTATTAATAAGGATTAGTCTTTTTAGCTATAGGATTATTTGTTGGGAGGGAACTGTGTTTCAATGCTGATTGATAATGCTATTTTTAATATTTTTCTATCGCATGCAACTTTTAATGCATAGTTGTAGGAATATCCTTCTATTCATATTGGTGAAAATGCTCATTATAAAAACAGTCTTATGCCTATATCCGCAAATTGGTGGATCAACTAAACTCTCTCCCAGTTAATAGGAAAAGGTCTTAAAACACCAGTTTGTTCAGTGTTCTTTTAATAGTGTTTCTTTAACGCAGAAAAAAGGAGAGGGTTATGAAAAAGATTTTTGCTTTAACAGTGGCTTTCATTGCTGGTATGGCTATGACAGCTAACGCAGGTAGCATCACTCCCGGCCAAATGACAAAGTGTACCGATGCAACAAGCATTACGTTTGAAACAGCTGGCCCTGCAAATGATGCAAGTGGCAAGAATGGTTTCACGACCAATGATCGTGGCGGCGCGAATTTGGTGATTTGGAAATCTTCCAACTTCACAACGATTCCTATAACATTAGGGCCCAACGACAATAACGATAGCCTAAACGGTACCGATGGTGGCCGAACAGGTTTGCCACAAAGAGGCGGAATGGGTAAACATAAAGTGACCTTGAAGGGTCAAAATAATTTCAGCCGTGGTGATTCTATTGGTGATATTAGTGGATTAGTTAAAATCACCAACACAGGCACCAACGCAGTAACCGTTACCTGTAACTAAGTTTTTAAGTAGGAGCTTAATTAATAAGCGAGTTAAGTTCTTACCCTAGTAGAGCAGCCGGCCACTCCCTGGTCGGCTGCTTTTTTTTTGGTTTCTCTCCCCCAAGACGCTGTTTTAGCTGTTCCTTGTTCAGAGTCAAAGCTTTTAACTATTTTGTCTTGCTGGGTTTTAAGGTTTTCCCCTTTTAGGCATAGGAGGGTAGAGAGAGAGTAGGAATGAGATTCTTCTTTTCCTCGTCTTGTAGTTTCTGGCTAGTCTTTCCCTGCAAGCTTCAACCCTGTCAAATATTTCTATGCTACATAGGAAAACTCCCTCTTATAACTAGCGCAAAGCACTGGGGTAAAAAACAGCCGACCGCCTATATTCACAAATTGATGTATCAACTAAACTCTCTCCCAAGTAAAGATGTATGAAAAGGTCTATAAACACCAATTTGTTCAGTGTTCTTTTAATAGTGTTTCTTTTAACGCATAAAGGAGAGGGTTTATGAAAAAGATTTTTGCTTTAACAGTGGCTTTCATTGCTGGCATGGCTATGACAGCTAGTGCAGGTAGCATCGCTCCCGGCCAAATGGCAAAGTGTAACGATGCAAAAAGCATTACTTTGGAAACAGCAGGTCCAGCTAATAAGTCTAGCGATAAATTTGGCTACACCAGCAATGACCGTGGTGGTGCAAATGTTTCCATTTGGAAATCTGCAAACTTCACAACGATTCCAGTTACATTAGGACCGAACGACAATAACGCTAGTTTGAATGCTACCGATGGCGGACGAACCGGTTTGCCACAAAGAGGCGGAATGGGTAAACATAAAATTACTCTGACCTCTCAAAAATCATTCAGCCGTGGTGACTCTATTGGTGATATCAGTGGATTGGTTAAAATCACCAATACCGGTACCAACGATGTAACTGTTACTTGTAACTAAGATTTTTATGTAGGGCTTAATAAGCGAGTTAAGTTCTTACCCTAGTAGAAACAGCCGGCCACTCCCTGGTCGGCTGTTTTTTTTTGCCCTGCCTTTTAGTTATATGTGGTTTATTCTTAATTTCTTCCAGCTTATTTGTTACCCTTAGCCTTCCGTTGGTATTAACCTTCTTACATTTTCAGGAATCTTAATATGTCTGCTCCAATTAAAGTTCGTTTTGCTCCTAGTCCCACCGGTTTTTTGCATATCGGGGGGGTGAGAACTGCATTGTTCAACTGGTTGTTTGCCAGAAATCATGGGGGGAAATTTGTTTTGCGAATTGAAGACACAGACCTTTCCCGATCTACCGAAGAATCTATCGAGGAAATTATTGAGTCGATGCGCTGGCTGGGATTGGATTGGGATGAAGGGCCTTTCCGGCAAACGGAGCGTCAGGAAATTTATACTCAAAAAGTTGAACAATTATTTCAAGAAGGTAAAGCTTACCGCTGTTACTGTACTCCTGAAGAATTGGATCGGAAACGCAGCGAGGCTCAAAAAGCCGGACTCAAACCGAAATACGATGGAACTTGCCGTGAACGTTCCGACGTTCCAGAAGGCGCTCCCTCGGTTGTTCGTTTCAAAGCACCTTTGGAGGGCTCGGTGATTGTCGAGGACCTGCTGCGAGGTAAAGTGATTTTTGATATTAAAGAATTAGATGATCTGATTATTCAGCGCACGGATGGTACGCCTACTTATAATTTTGTGGTTGTTGTGGATGATTCAGAAATGGAAATCACACATGTTATTCGAGGTGATGATCATTTGTCAAACACGCCGCGTCAATGTTTATTGTACGATGCGCTGAACTTTAAGCGACCGCAGTTCTCACATATTTCCATGATTCTGGGGCAGGACAAATCTCGTCTCAGCAAGCGGCATGGTGCTACGTCGGCACTGGCTTACCGTGACATGGGCTATTTGCCCGATGCGATGATAAATTATCTGGCTCGACTGGGCTGGTCGCATGGCGATCAGGAAATTTTCTCGCGGGAAGAGTTGATCAAGCATTTCTCTTTCGATTCGGTGAATACGTCAGCTGCAATTTTTGATGCGGACAAACTGTCGTGGGTCAACGAGCAATACATACAGTCGACACCACCGGGGGAGCTCGCCAAACACCTTGAGCCGCACCTGATAAAAGCAGGAGTTTTACCAGAAGATCATAACCTGAGTTTGCAGGGAATTTCAAAAGTCATTCCCTGTTTGAATCAAAGGGCGAAGACTCTCATTGAAATGGCCGAAAAGTCTGCTTTCTTTTTTAAGAAGGAAGTGGAGTTTGACGAAAAAGCCAAAAATAAATTTTTGACGGAAGAGGCGAAGCCTATACTTGAAAAAGTGATTGCCGGACTTTCTGCGCTGGATGAATTTTCCGCAGAGAAAATTGAGACGTTGTTCAAAAATATTGTTGAAGAAGAGGGGATGAAACTAGGCAAACTGGCACAACCGGTTCGGGTCGCCTTGACGGGAACTACCGTGAGCCCCGGTATCTACGATGTCATTTTGCTTCTTGGAAAAGAAGAAACTCTCAAACGTTTGAATAATGCATCTCTTGGCATTTAAGATTAAATGCCAAGCTATTCCATTTATCAAATGATCATTTTGGTTTTGTTTGGTTCTGACTAGAAAAAGCGGAGATGATTCTATCCATGGCTGCAAACAGGAGTTCTACGCTGTATCCTGCTAAAAAAGCTAAAGGAAGAGAGATGGAGCTTTGAATTCCAAGACTCTCGGTATTTAAATTTCCATCTAAAATTTGATCACTTGGGATGGAGACCCAGCCAATAGCAATGCCTGCCAGCATCCCAAGAAATAAGCGGAGCCAGTATCTAATTTTCAAGTCGCTCGTAAAACTTAACCGCTTAATTTCGATAGAAAGCGCTCTTAAGATGTGCGCGTTGGCGCCTAACAATCCATATAGTAGAGGCAATAGGTAATAGTTGATATTATAAATTGATGAGTCTGCTACCGTGATGTAATGAATTCTTTTTTCTAAATTGTCATTGAAATCTTGCTCTTCTTTCGCCTTATAATTTGGGCCGAAAAAACGCCCATATTTATCAACCCAGAAAATTATTGAGCCAATACTAATAGTTAATTTTTTCTCATTTCTTAAATAGTCATTTTGTATTTCCAGCTTTTTTGCTTCCAGCTTTTTTGTTTCAATTGAGGTTTTGCTTGCTGAGTCTAGCTGTATCTCTTGACCTTTTTCCAAAAGTATGGATTGTTGGTGAAGGAGGGCTTTGTATTGAATTCTTTCATTTAACCCAGTCGCCCAAATGACTTGAATTAATACGAGCCCTGTAATCGAGAGCAGGGCAAAGCAACCGAACATCATAACAGCCCTCGAGGCCGCTGACTTTAGCATCCCCCATTGATACCATTTGGCATTAGCGCGCGGTGAAAGGTCGCCAAGAGTTTCTTTTAAACTTTCTCCGGTCACAGGGTGCGCCAAGCGGGCAATATGATTGTATGCGGCCAAGAAATCTGCCTCAAAACTCTCATTCTGCTTTTTTCCTTTTAAATAAGTTTTGGCCTTTACAAGGGTAAATATTATTTTTGGATCGACCTCGGATTTCTTTATGATTGCATAGTGGAGTAAAGTTTGAGCTTCTTTCACGCTTTGTGAAAAACTGAGGAAAATTTCCTCGTTGATCTTGTCAAGATAGGCGGTTGTAAGGTTTTCCTTTTTCTCGGGGATATTATTATCTTCTGCCATTTTTTTTTCCGATTGTTAGATCATTAATATTATTTGATCTTTTAGTGATTTTTATTTCAAAAGCACAAGGCCTATATTGAGGCGCGACTTCGGATAAAAAGTTGCTATTAGTATCACCTGTTTGATTGGAGTTTGGAGTATTTGCCGCGTCTCCACTATTTATATTGTCTCCAGGAGTCGAATTTGGTGCATTTGCGGTGCCCTCATTTGATGTGCTTTTAGTCGACATTGCGCTTTTCCCTTTCGCATTTAGCAATACCTTTTTGGTGCAAAGGATTGGAAGAAAGGATGATCTATCTGAAAAAGTGACTCTTATTAGTCCTTCAAACGGATTTTCAATATAGGTCCATGCTTTCCATGCTATTTCCCCATTTTCTTGTATTTCTTCTTTGAGGTTTCGGTTTTTTTCAGGAGGTTTTGTTTTTTGGGTAAGGGGCCGGGTATTTTCTAAAAAGGTAATGTCTCCGGAAAATCGGTACCAGACATGATAAATAGGGTCATCTTCATGTTTAAATTTGTCAAAAACTTTTTTACTAGTTTGGAGTTTCATCCAAAGATAAAGAGGTTTGTTTGGTGGAGCATTTTCCGATTTTAATTTTACGGCGTCCCCATTATCATCAATTGCACTTGCCCATACAACGTCGAGAATTTTAATAGGTTTTTTTTCTTGTGTCTTCATAAAGGGAAAAGCATTAGCTGTTTGTGTGAAGAAAGCAAGAAGCAATAGGGTTGAACAGAGAAGTTTAAAGGGAACGGTTTTAAGGAGCTTGCGGGGGTGGAAAATATTTTCTGAATGTGTCGTGGTTTTTTTGAGCTTTGGTTTCACATTCATGAATGTCACCTGTTTTTTTGAAAAACTTCGGGAGCCTTCGGTCGTCCAGTTTATAGGTTTTGACTGGGGCTAATAGATAATCTCATTTTACTGTTTTTAAATCAATTTTGTTATTTTTAGTTTGTTGTTTTATTCTTTTTTGCTGGTAATAAACTCTCCAATATCTTTGATTTGGACTTTGTCTTGCAAGCCTTTTGATTTGACTGCATCTTCCAGCATGAGAACGCAAAAAGGGCATGAGACGGCAATGGTGTCCGGTTGAGTGACCATCAACTCATCGAGTCTGTGATGACTCATACGCGTTCCGGTATTTTCTTCCAGTAAAAAGCGAGCCCCACCAGCGCCACAACAGGTACCGGTTTCCCGGCTTTGTTCGATTTCTTTTATCGAGCCAGATGCCTGGCTTGCAACTTCTCGTGGCGCATCATATATTCCATTGTGTCGACCCAGATAACAGGAATCGTGAAAAACGATTTTTTCTTCTTCATTATTCTTTGGAGAAATTTTTCCATCCTGAATTAATTTTTGCAAAATTTCTGAGTGATGAATCACTTCCAGGTTTGCTCCGAATTCTGGGTACTCATTTTTTAAAGAATTTAGGCAATGCGGACAGTGAGTGATTACTTTTCGCACACCTTTTTCTTTGAAGGTTTGCGCGTTTTCTGTTGCCAGCATGTCGTACAAATATTCGTTGCCTGCACGGCGGGCAGGGTCGCCGGTACACCCTTCATCATTTCCCAATATGGAAAACTCGACGCCTGCGTCTCTCAAGGTTTGCACAACCGATTCCGTTATTTTTTTACCACGAGCATCGAATGAGCCATTACAACCTACGAAATAAAGATACTCAGTGGGTTTGGTTTTGTCCCATATGGGAACGTTCAGATCTTTTGCCCAATCAGATCGTGAGGTTTTTGGGAATCCCCAGGGATTCGATTGTGTCTCCAGTGATTTGAAGGCGGCGGTAAATTCATTTGGATAACGGTCTTCGGTCAAAACCAATCCGCGTCTCAGTCCGATAATTTTATCCACATAATCGATCATCACAGGGCAGGCCGCCTCACAAGCGCCGCAAGTGGTGCAGGACCAGAGGACTTCGTCATCAATAACACCGCCTGGAAGTATAATATCGGAACCTTGCGGGCCGTTAAGGTGGTCGCGCAGATCGACGGTCAATTGTTGTGGGGATAGAGGTTTGTCGGTGGCCCAGGCAGGGCAGGCTCGATCGCAACGACCGCATTGAGTGCAGGTGTGAAGATCCAGCATTTGTTTCCAGTTCAAGTCATCTGTGTTGACCAGTCCGAAAGATTCTTCTTCTTCGAAGTCAATTCGATTCAAACCGTTGCCGGAATCCAGTTTCGAAAAAAATACATTGGGGATCGATGTCAGAATATGGAAATGTTTGCTACGAGGTAAAAGAATTAAGAAAATCAAGATGGATGAAACATGAGTCCAATAGGCCAGGCTGTGAAGGTTCCCCAAAGTATTTTGTTCAAACATTCCTAAAAGAGGAGCCAGAGCCAAACCGAGGGGGCCTGAATGACCTTCGGGCTGAAGAGCCCGGAATACAGAGTCAAACAACATGTCGCTAGCCATTATTGCGAGTATCAGAACCAGAATGAACAAGCCTTCTGCAGATAAAGTAAGACGCTGTGGTTTCAGCACCAGCCTTCGGTAAAGTGCGAAAAAAACCGCCAGAGTGACCAGTAACACTGCACCGTCCTTGATCCAATGGTAAGCGATATAAAATGAATTGCTATTTTGGAAGGGCAAGTCTGTGACTGGGAAAAAACCAATGATGAAAAATTCTGCGGCGCGAAAAAGTAGAATCAGGAATCCCCAAAAAATCAGGGCATGCATCCACCCTGCGCCTTTTTCCTGCATCAATTTGGTTTGGCCAAAGGCAATTTTTAAGGTGACGCCTAGTCTTTTAAGAACTCGATCGCATCTTCCAGAAGGTTTGGCATTCCATAGAAGTTTTAATTTCGGCCAGGCGGCTGCCAAAAAAATGAAAAGGGCAACGATGCAAAGGATTCCCAAAATCAGGGGTTGGGATTCTGGCGAGGTCCATTCGAAGGCGCGATTTACGTTAAGAGTCATTAATTTATTGGCATTTACGGAGAAAAGACTGTTAGCTTGTTGTTTTTATTCAGAATATCTATTTTATTCAAAGACGGGGTAATATATAATTATTAATGAAGTAATTCTTCCATTTTTTAGGAGCGTAGACTTTGATATTAGTTTCACGTCTATATTTTGGGTTTCTAGGGGCTTTGATTTTATGTGTTTCAATGATTTCGCAAGCCTTCGCGGTTCCTCTGGAAAATGCGCTAGATAAAGGTCAGGCCAAAAATGACCTGGGAATGCATCGCCCCTGGGATGAGGCTCCACCTGTCTATTATGATCTTAATCCTCATATGACAGACGGTTATAATGAACCTCACCCGTTGCCTGCTTATATCAATCGCGATACTTATAATCAATTATTGAATATTGAACCGGTGAATCAAGTTCAAAGTAGAGTATTTAACCCGAAACTTTTTGAAGCTCTGCAAAGAATTGGTATTTTAGGATTTGAAAACAAAACTTTTGCTCCATTTGAAGATAAATCTGCGGGGGTAGTGGTTTCGCAGCAGGCTTACCAGGAGTTGAAGGTTAATAAAAATTATTCAAACATCGTATCACCGCAAATGATGGAAGATGCGCGTCTCAAAATAGTTAAAACTCCGGGAAAAACTTCTGCTCCCAAACAGGATAACCTTAATAATAATAACCAATTGAGGAAAGAATTGGTTGCAACCGATGCGGTTGATGCAATTATGGTTGGGGCGGTTACAAAATACTCTGATAGATATCGCGATCGGCGCGGAAAAATTCAAAAAAGTGTTGCCAGCGGGCTCGAATTTACAGCATTCTTGGTGGACCCGCGCACACAGGAGGTCATCTGGGGGGCTCGCTTTGTGGGCAGCCAAAAGCCAGGTTTACGAAACTTAAGCAGTAGCAAGGGGCGCTGGCTGAGCAAAGAAGGTTTTAGCCGGGCGGCTATGAAATTTGTTCTGAAGGAATTTCGCAACAGAGACTGAAAAAATATCTTATAATTAACCTTATGAATTCATCTTTCGATAAATTGCCTGAAACCGAGGCGGATAAAAAGCGCGTTTTATGGCGTAAGCTCTTCTGGCTCAATTTGTGTATATCTCTTGTTTTAGTAGGCTCATTCTGGTTACCCGAGAAGCTAGTTAAGTTTCAAAAATTTCTCGACTCTCCCAGTGTGGATGTGCCGGGGGAAGGGAAAATGGCAAAAAAAGAAAAGAAAAAAACAGAACCTGCGCCAATGCAAGTGAAGAACCAGCTCAATTCCAGAGTAACTACGGTGAATGCGTCTTCTGAAAAAGAGTACGTGTATTTTAATTTGCGAAGTGGCAAGGTCGTAAAAATTCACGATCCGTCTTCTTTGGAGTGGGATCTGGCGTTTCGAAGAAGTAAAGTTATCACCAATGGGGGAGCCTCAAGCAAGTTAGGGAAGGCGGGCTTGATAGACTTGGGCGCGATAGAGTTTGATAAGGTTACCGAAGTGCCCAAGGAAAATTATGTTTTGGATGTTAGCACCCGTACGGATACGGAAAATCCGGTGGTGTTGAAACCGTACAACTACAATTATCTGACCCATAAGCTGTCGGCCAAGAAAAATGTATATGCAGCACGAACTGCAGACAGTAAGTTTGCCAAGTTTCAGTTTTTAGACTTTTATTGCGATAACAAGGAAGTTGGGTGTATAACGCTCCGCTTTGTTTATCAGGGAAACGGCTCAAACAGCTTTTTAAAACCGACTGGAAATTTTTCCACTGCATCGGCCGAAATTGCTCCAGCTGCAAATTCAGACACATCCTCGTTTTGATGAGTTTATAATAAGCACGGCTTAGTTTCCCCTTTCATAGACCCATATTATTTGATAGAAATAAAGCTTCCCCCAAACTTGTTTGTGTGAGGGGAAGATTAATCAGGAACTAAAACATGAAGATTTGGAGAAGAAAAGAATGCCTACTTTGAAGGGATTATTGTTCAATCAATTTGCAGCAGAAGGTCTCACTTCGCTAGTGGAGGAGATGCAATCAAAATATACGGCTAAGAAGGGACGTAGATTTAATCATAACAATGTTACCTATGAAGTCAGCCGTCCCTCTCTCAAGGAGGGAGCTATTGAGTATGAGATCAGTTCAAAAATTCCTGAGGATGAAATAAAGACTCCCAAAGAGATGCAGACTTATTTCCAGCAAATAAAAAAAATTCTTTCCAAAGGAAAACTGAAGCCTGAATCTGTTGAAATGGAAAATATAATTTGGGATTCCAAAAAAGAAACAGAAAAAAAACGGGATTACGTGAAGCTTCTTTACAAATTTCCTTTAGATGATTTATTCGATGATAAGGCGGTAGCTAAGAGGCATGAAAGTATCATAGCTGGCAAGGACGACCCCGGTGTGGCAAATTCTGCAGGCGCATTTACCATCGCAGGAAACGTGGTTTTGGCGGACGTTCGAGATACCATGCAAAATATTGGCAGGGATAATGTGAATAATCTTATTGAGGCAAATAAGCAGGTAAAAGTGGTATTGAAAGGTTAATTTTTTTTCATGAGAAATATTCGCTACTTTTTGGGCCGCACACTTCAACTTATAGGCCTGGCTACTATTTCTCTGGTGGTTTTCATGTTTTTTACCCAAATGAGTATGGAGCCGCTTTTGATTTGGTCGCTTTTAGGTGCGGCTGAGTTTTACGGTGGCACTTGGCTTTTAGGTAAGGAAGGGCAGACCTGAAAACTTATTATTCGCTTTTAGTGATTAAAACCTGCCTCTGGTTTTTTAACCCCACCCTCCACAAAATGGATTCTTATGAAAGAGCTTCTCGCTGAACCTGGTTTTCTAGCTCCTTCGGGCACGATAGGGGCTGATGTCAGCTACCTTTTGGCCGTCGTTTTCACGGTCCTTTTCCTCGTTGCCTGGGGCATGGCAAAAAAGGCTCAAGGCACCCGTCACCATAAACTAATTTTGGTCTCCATGGTGTCGATGATTATTTATTTTGTGGGGTATTACTATGCCAGATCCCTGGGGGTTCTTTCATTTGAGGGTAGAGAAGGTTTTGGCGGACCCGATGATGTCTATGAAAATGTCTTTAAGCCAGTTTTAATCACCCATCTTACCCTGGTAGTCATGGGAATGATTCTTGCCTTTTATATGCTTTCACAAGGGTTCAGGGCCAGTAAAAAGGTGGAAGGAGAATACCTCCTTAAAGATAGTGAATTAAAAGTAAGCCCTCGCAAATTCAAAATTGTCATGTTGACCATTGTAGGTTGCTGGATTGCAATGCAAGTGTTGCTTTTAGCTACCCGTGAAAATCCACTCGGGGCCAGCATTGCCTATGCATTGATTTTTGCAACAGTGGCTCTGGTCGCTAGTTTGGAAAAATTGATTGAAAAGATATGGCCCAATGGGGCTAATAGGCACAGGGTGTTGGGCCGGTTTACCATGGTTGTTTATGCCCTCATTCTGGTAACAAGTACTGCAACCTATCTTATGCTTTACTTTATCTATCCGCTAAAATCCTGATATAGGACGGCTGGTGCGAGGGGGGTAGGTTTGAAATCCCCCGAAAGACGGGAAATTCTTTAAAATAAGGGGTTTTACTCTTGACACCTCCCGAATTTACTGATAAATTTCGCGGAATTATATGACTTCGAAGTACATAAGAAGGAGGTATAAGGCAGTCAAGGCATTAACGCCAAGACCGATGTAAACGATGGTATCGAAAATTTTTCCGTCTTTGCTGGCCATAAAATCCTCTAGGGTGAAAAAAAGTTCTTTGTAAAAAAAGAGATATACCCTATCATTCACTTTTTAAAGCTGTCAAGATTAAACTGGTATTAAATTTTTCCGGAGCAAACAATGGATATAGAAAAAGTTAAGGAAAAGGCTGGACCCCTGATTTATATTGGAACTGTAATCTTCTGTCTATGGTTCTTCTATTGGTTTGCATCCGTGTGGCGCTAATTTATTGGGTTGATATACAGTCTTAATTTTATCTTAGGGGGAGTTTAACGAATTATGAATGATTTCGCGGCTGACGAGCAGAAAAAATTTATCACTCCAAAGTCAATTATTTGGTTCTTAATTGCTATGGTATGTATGGCTGGATATTACTTTCTAATTAATATCGGCCTCATGAAAGTACAAGGACTGGATTTTTTCTATCTTTGGAGCAGTGGTTCAGGGGGCGGTAGCGGTCACTAAGTCCCGAACCGTAACGAATTAAAAATGACAAGCTCTTTGGGCTTGTCATTTTTTTTTGCCTTTTGGGATTGTTGAAAAATTCTGGAATTTCTTTATTTTTGTATTAATTCAACACACCCCTCATTAAAAACACTTCAATCTATCAAGCCATGAAGGGTAAACCCACCTGCCGCATTTTACTCTTCCGCCATGGAGAAACCGCCAACTCGAAGGAAGTTTGTTTTAATGGCCATTTTGATGTTGGCCTTTCAGAGAGAGGGCAGAAACAATTTCAACATTGGACGGAAATTTTAAAACAGGAAAACTTCAAAGCCATTTACTCAAGCGACCTGCAACGCACTCGCAACAGTGCTCAGTTCATCGCCAAAGAACATAATTTGGAAGTGGTCTCCTATTCCGAACTGCGCGAACTTTCATTTGGAACCTGGGAAGGGATGAGTGTCTCAAAAGTAGAAAGTACTTACCCCGGTCAAATGAAAGAGAGGATGCGAAGTGTCGCAACCTTCCAGGCCGATGGGGGTGAAACCTATCCCCAGCTGCAGGCCAGAGTGATACCCAGGTTTGAGGAAATTGTGGCCCGCCATACCAATGACCAAATCGCCATGGTTTGTCATGGGGGCGTCAACCGTGTCATCCTGGGGCATTTGCTGGGCATTCCAATAGATAAGATTTTCCGTGTCCATCAGGACTACGCCGCGTTAAATATCATCCAATTTTATGATCAGGAACCTGTTGTCGAGTATATTGGAAATGCGGAGCTTTTCTCCTCCCAAAAAGATGAAATCAAAACAGCCATTCAGTAAAGAGAGTTTCCTTTGAGTTTTCTCGTCCAAATAAAAAATGCAGATGTCTATGTGGGTGGCAACAAGGTCTTAAAATCCCTGAGTTGGACCATGGGAGAAAAAGAGAACTGGGTGGTAATAGGAAATAATGGTACCGGTAAAACCACCTTCATGAAGCTGATTTTTGGCGAGCTCATTCCGGTTTATGGCGGAGAGGTGCGATGGTTTGGTAATAGGGAAAGGACACCTCTTTCAGAAGTGAGAGAAAAAATTGGCTATGTTTCCGCAGAATATCAAAACAGCTACGACCGTCCTGCCCTCGGTTGGGAAGTGGTGGCCTCGGGGCATTTTTCTTCCATTGGTTTACACGAACAGGTGACTCCAAAACAAAAAGAAGCAGCTTTCGATTCCATGCGTTACCTGGGCATTGAGTATTTAAGCCAAACTCCATATAGCCAGATGTCTTATGGTGAAGCGAGAAGGGTTCTTTTGGCCCGCTCCATGGTCCATAGCACTCGCTTGATGATCTTGGATGAACCTTGTACAGGGTTGGATATCCCCACTCGTGAAACCTTTCTGGATACGGTCCAGAAGATGTCGCGAAAACGAACACGGATGATTTATGTCACCCACCGCATTGAAGAAATCATGCCCTGCTTCACTCATGTCCTTTACCTGAAGGATGGGAAAGTTTTCAAACAGGGCAGAAAAGAAGCCATGTTGAACTCCACAACCCTTTCCAGTGCACTCGGTTGCTCCCTCACCGTTCAGGAAAATTCTGGCCGATACTTCCACTCGGCGTGGGGCCAATAGGTCAATACCCGTAATGCTATTTGACTTCAGGAAATAAGTTTTCAAAATTTCCCCCTGATGAAAGAGGGATTAAGGGGGTTGCATTTGAACCACCCAATACCCTGATTGCATAAAAACCTATCGCAAAGCGGCTTCCCATGTATGTGGAAAACTATGGTAAAATCCAGCCACTATCATTGAGGAAATTCAAGTATGCGAGTTGTGGTATTGCTGGTGTTGTTTGTTTGGGTAAGTCTGGCATCGAATGCATGGTCTTTGGATGCAGAGCAATGGTTTATCGAGGGCAATCGATTCAGTTCTGAAGGGAAGTTTGAGGAAGCCGCCAGAGCCTATCAAAAATCGATAGAACAGAATCCATTAGCACCGGTCGCGCATTATAACCTGGGAATAGCGTACAAAAATTTACGGCAGTTGGATAAGTCCACGGTTGTTCTGGAAAAAGCTGTGGAACTGGCACCCACCAATTTAGATATTCGCCTTACTTTGGGGAATGTTTATAATATGCAGGAGCGCTGGAAGGATGCCATCGGCCAACTCAATATAGTGGTTCATCGACAGCAAAACGATGCTCAGGCCCATGGCAATCTGGGTTGGGCTTATTATAATTATAAAGATGGACCTCCCTTCAAGCAGATGGTGATCTTGAATCTTTCCAAAGCTGTGGAGTTATTTGGAAAACAGAATCAGCCACAGGCAGCGGAGGCGACGAGGAAAATTCTTGAAGAAGCGAAAATTAAATTCGGCTATGGGGCCGCTACACCATAAATAGATCGATCATAAATAGTAAGAGGAAGCGCGATGAGCATAAAAATTAAGGTCACAACTACCCGCAGTGAAGGTACCCTGATGTTTGCAGTTAAAGACGCATTGGTGCCCTACGGAAAAAGCATTCCCGTTTCTCAACCGGGGGTGGCAAGACTACACCCTATGGCCGAAGTTTTATTAGCGGTTCCGGGAGTGGACAGTGCATGGATCATGGGCAACGAAATCCAGGTCACTAAAAAAGTGGATGAAAAATGGGCCACCGTAAAATCCCGTGTCATCGAAGCCATTCGAAAAGCCCTGCCAGGCTCCTGAATTACCTTATTCCATTTGTAATAGAAAAAAGAAAAGGGTTTGACCCGTAGGCCAAACCCTTTTCCTGAAAATAAACCTTAGAGGATATCGCAAAACAAGCGGCAATATCCCGAGATAATTATTTCGCTACTACTCTTGTGGCTTGCGGACCTTTTTGGCCCATGCCTTCTTCAAATTCAACGGCTTGACCTTCTACAAGGGTTTTAAATCCTTCGCCTTGAATTTCAGAGAAATGTACAAAAAGATCTTTTCCACTCTCAGACTCGATAAATCCATAACCCTTGCCTTCGTTAAACCATTTTACTGTTCCTGCTGCCATAATAAATACTCTCCTGCAATCGATAGAGAACGCTCTGCCAGAAAACCTGGGTAACGTATCTCAATTATTTAAATGGGGTTGGCTTGATGCAAGAACTTATAGAGAACCACTTCGAAGAAAAAACCAAATTTTTATTTCAGGTCTGACTTGGGCGAGAAACTAGAAGAAATCAACTTACATTACTAAACAACCCTTACTTTACCGAGATAGATTAGCACGAATCCGAAAAATATACTAATTTATAATTGCCCTCTAAATTATGAGCTCAAGGGGGCACTCGTCAGGTTGGCGCACTTGCTTTGTAACTTATTCAAAAGATTGATTAAGATTTATTAATTCTTATCTTCTTGCTATCTTGAGCATTCGTGGTAGCTTGGGTATATCTTTTTTCATGTGGTTTTTGATTGAAGAAAATTTAAATACTGTAAGGGACTTAATTCTTTAGCTATTCCTTTTTGGAGTGGCTTTTTTTTTGCCGGTTACTCTCTAAGGAATCCGCTGGATTTAATCGAGGCGATCCTATGCATGAAGTTAGAGTGTACGATGGTTTAGGTAATTTGAAAAAGACAATTTCGGCAAAAGCTTTGAACATCCGTTCGAGTGAACAATTGGAAACTCCTCTGCTTTATCGGAGAAACAAAAGAGGCGGAAGACCCTAGGTCAAATCAAGTAAAGACGTAACCAAAGGTGACACACCACAATCTTAAAATCAGGAGTATTTAGTTTTGCAAGTTACTGTTAGTCAAAATCAGGTTGAGCGCGCATTGAAGGCCTTAAAACGACAACTCATAAAAGAGGGATTGTTTAAAGAACTCAAGCGTAGAAGATTTTATGTGAAACCTTCGATGAAGAAAAAAATAAAAATCAAAGAAGCGCAGAAAAAGAAGAAAGCAGCTAAGCGGCGCGCGAGATCTGTCTGGAATTAAACAAACCCAGGATTCGTGTCAGCTTTTTCTGTTTGCTGGAGGATTTCTTTAATAAGTAGGAAAAGATGAAAATGGGTTCCTATGCAATTGAAGAAAACTGTATTAAGAACAGCGCATTATGGATACAGATTTTGAGCCAGTTGTGATATTTTCCAATTTTAGGCGGTAAAATATTCTTTGAAGGCTTTGATCAAAGGTGCGTGATCTTTTGTTCCCGCCATTTCGCGTATCGAGTGCATCGAAAGCATCGGGTTGCCTACATCTACGGTACGAATGCCAAGATTCGCTGCTGTGATTGGGCCGATGGTGCTTCCGCACCCCAGGTCGGTTCGTACCACAAACTTTTGCACCGCAACCCCCGCCTTTTTACATAGCGATTCAAACCACGCACTGGAAACCCCATCTGTTGCATACCTTTGATTGGAATTGCATTTGATGACTGGTCCTCCGTTTAAAATCGGCATATGATTGGCGTCATGCTTCTCCGAGTAATTAGGATGCACCGCATGAGCCATATCGGCGGAAATAAAAAACGAATTTGCCATTGATCTGAAAAATGTTTCTCTGGGGTTTTCCGATTCTAAAGTCAAACGTTCCAATACATCTTTTAGGAAAGGAGAGCCTGCACCCTGGGCCGAGTCGCTGCCGACTTCTTCATGATCGTAAAACGCGATCACCCGTGTCATCGGGTCTTTCCCTTTCGATTCCGTCAGTGCGTGCAGTGCCGCGTGGCAGCTTGCAAGATTATCCAGCTTTCCGGAATAAATAAATTCTCCTTCTGCGCCACCCGTACTCCCGGGTTGTGTGTCGTAGAGGGAAAGTTCCATATTAATAATATCTGCGGGTTTGCATTTTAATTTTTGCGCCACCATTTTTTCGAGTAGATCTTTAGTGGGAGCTTTTTTTTCTGCTAACGAAAAAATGGGAGGTAAATGATTTTGCTTGTTCAGGGTCAGCCCTTTTTCGTTCACATCACGGTTGAGGTGAATGGCCAGCTGGGGAATTCTTAATAAGGGATCATCAAAACGAACTAACTTTGATAGCGGTTGTTTCTTCCCTTTAAGAATGACTCGTCCCGCCAAAGACAGGTCGCGGTCTGTCCAGGTAGTCAATAAGACTCCACCGTAAACCTCAACCCCGAGTTGCAGGTAACCATTTTTCCTGTAGGCAGGGTTAGGCTTGAGCTTCAGGTTGGGACTGTCTGTGTGAGCCCCGATTATTTTGAATCCACTCGCATCTTGAGTTTTCGTACCCGTTATAAATGCGATCAAGGAAGAATCATTCCTCGTTAAGAAATATTTTCCGTTGTTAGATAGCTCCCATGCGCTGGATTCTTTAAGCTCGGAGTAACCCTGTTGCGTTAGAAGATTTTTCATTTCATCCACCGCATGAAATGGTGTGGGGGAGCGATCAATAAAACTCAAAAGGTCTTGAATATTTTTTTGTTCTTTACTCATGAAAATCTCCGGCCCCTTCGTAGAAGGGGAGTTTCAATGGACCCCACTTTTGTAAATACCCGTTCTACCCCTGGGGGGCATGAAGACAAATGTTAAATACCAGAAGGGGGTGGGGTGATTTGTATTCTGTTTTTAACTTGTAGTTGTTTAAGGTTCTGGCAGAATTTGTTTCTGCCGCTTTTATAATATTTCTAAAGTCCTTGTAAATCAATTGTTTCTGGTGGTGTGTTTGGTGGAGGTGAAAAAGAGGCTTTGGCTGAGTCAGTTTTATGTGTTCGACTTTTTATAAATTTAGTAAAATGGGACTTTAATTTTGCGGAGTCATTTGCCGATGGGCTTGTTGATAAATGCAGATTTTAAGAAAAAACTGGATATAAAGCTGTATCGCTTCGATCCGAAAAAAACTGACCTCAAATATCATGAGGAAATTTTTTCGGAAATGTTTGTTCAGTTCCCTCAGTTTAAGGCGCATGTCGCAGCGTACATCGAAAGAAACTATTGTTTCGTAGTAAACGATGAAGACCATGCCGACCCCAGCACTATCCTATCCACCTTGCAGCCTGTAGAAGTCCGAAGATTGAACGAGTGGATTCTCATTCGCAACCAACCGGGTCGATTAGCGCGATAAATTAAAAGTGGTTTATTGTAGAGATGAGCTAAAGAAATGGCTTCGTGGTAATTGTTTTGCTGTATGAGAATAGACCAGTTGGCTCCACGCCGAGTGGCTAGCCGCCGATGGCGTGCATGGCACGGTCTGGGCGTTGGAAGTCGTCGAGATTGATTTTGTGTCCGGGTTCTTTAAGCAGTACTGCCTGTTTTAGGGTTTCGATGATAGTTTCATCGGTGGCACCCGTGCGGATCAGGTCTTTTAGATTGGTTTCGTCTTCTGAAAACAGGCAGGTTCTCAGCTTGCCGTCTGCTGTCATGCGAATTCGGTTGCAGTGGTCACAGAATGGATTGCTGACTGCGGTAATGATTCCTATTTTGCCTTTACCATCGGCAAAGTTGTATTCACTTGCTGGCCCGATTTCGAGAGAGTTGTCTATAGGGACCAGTTCGTAGTTTTCTTTGATCATGTCTACGATTTCATGTCCGAATAATACTTTGTCGCGTTCCCAAACCTTGTCAGAATCCAAGGGCATGAATTCGATGAAACGGATTTCGAATCCTTCCGAACGGCCCATTTCAATCAGGCCCATAATTTCAGTTTCTGAGAAGTTTCGTACAGCCACAGCATTAATTTTTATGGATTTAAAACCCACCTTGCGAGCGGTGTCCAGCCCATCAAGAACAGATTGCAGGCAGTCGCGGCGATTGACATCACGAAATTTTTCGGGGTCGAGTGCATCCAGGCTTACATTTAGCCTTTTGAGTCCTGCGTCTTTGAGACTTTGTGCATGCTCTTTCAAAAAGTATGCATTGGTGGTCATGGCGATGTCATCGATGCCATCGACTTCATTCAGCATTTTTATTAGGACAGGCAGGTTTTTCCGCATTAAAGGCTCACCGCCTGTTAGCCGCAGCCTGTTGATTCCCATTCGGGATACAATTTGAGCCACTCTTTGGATTTCTTCAAATGTCAGCAGATTGCTTCTATCCATGAACTCAACGTTATCTGCTGGCATACAATAGGTGCATCGAAAGTTACATCTATCTGTAACTGAAATACGCAGATTAACAATGGTTCTGCCCATCCCATCAATGAGCTGGGGTCGCGATGCTGAGGGTGTCGTTGTCATGGTTTAAGCCTTTAGCCCGCCCTTCCTGTGATAGAGAGGATGGGGCTTTGTTGCGTTTAAGTATGTCTAAATTATAGCTTTTTTAATCCAAGAATGTATAGGATTTGTTCCATTTTAATAAATCGTAAAATTAGAGATAAACAGGGAAATTACTGTTTTTCTGCAAATATTTGCAAAAGAATGGAAAATCAAAGAACTTTCGTGGAGCCGAAGCATCTAAAAATTGTGGCAAAGGTGGAAATTGATATATAATTGTAAATACCTCTAACATCGCCTCTGAGGGGATGTTGTGTTTTTCTATAGTAGAATTAATTATTTAAATATAAGGGTTTATGCTGTGACTGTTGCCGAGGAAAAATTTTCCGCGAAGTTTGAAGAAGTGGCTGCAAATATCAAGCACCGGGGTGCTTATTATCAGGAAGATGCCTCAGAAAAGGGTATGGCCCTGATTGAAGCCAAGTTCAAAGATACGAAACTATACTGGCTTGCCGATGTGAAGGAAGATCGGATATTCAGTGCACGTTTTTTCGCCTACGGTGGAAAAGTGTCTTTGGTGGTGGGAGAAACTCTTTGCTCTATGGTAGAGGGTCTTACGGTGGATGAAGCATGTTCTCTATTGAAACCCGATGTTGAAGCGACGCTCCGGGATAATCCAGATGTGGCAGCTGTACCCGAATCAAAACTGAAAGCATTTGATACCGTTGAGGAATTGCTGAAATTGGTTAAAGACCAATATGCGTCAGCTAAGGGGGTTGCCATTGCCAGTGCTTCCATCAACAAAGAAGATTTTAAATCGACAACCGAGTTAAACCTGGTAGCCCAGGCTTGGCTGGGGTTGACCCTGGAAGAACAAAAAGAACAGATAGAGCTGGTATTGGATGAGCATATCCGGCCCGCTTTAATGAACGATGGTGGAAATGTCCAACTGTTGGATGTGACGGATGGCGAGAAAGTGTTGGTTCAATATCAGGGAGCCTGCGGTAGCTGCGGATCATCTCTTGGTGCAACTCTATCTTTCATGGAATCCACCCTACGTAAACATATTTACAACGAAATTAACGTTGTTCCACAGGTATAACCTGGAGAATTTTTATGAGTGATGATCAAAACTCTGTTTCCGATTTATTGGAAGACAATCAATATAAATATGGATTCACAACCGATGTAGAGTCAGAAACCTTTGCGAAGGGTTTGAACGAAGATGTAGTTCGTGCCATTTCCAAAAAGAAAAATGAGCCTGAGTTTATGCTCAATTTTCGTCTCAAGGCTTTTGAAAAATGGAAAACAATGCAAGAGCCCGCGTGGCCGAATGTGCATTACCCACCCATCGATTTTCAGAATATTTCTTATTATTCTGAACCGAAAAAAAAGAAGGTGCTGGAAAGCCTCGATGAGGTTGATCCAGAAGTCATGCGTACATTTGAGAAACTGGGTATCCCATTAGACGAGCAGAAAAAGCTGGCAAACGTTGCGGTTGATGCCGTTTTCGATAGTGTCAGTGTCGCCACAACCCATAAGAAAAAACTCATGGAGCAGGGAATTATTTTCTGCCCTATTTCAGAAGCGCTTCAGGATTATCCCGAACTGATTGAAGAATATCTCGGTACGGTTGTTCCAGTTGGGGACAATTATTACGCGGCCCTCAATAGCGCTGTGTTCACCGATGGGTCATTTGTTTATATTCCACCGGACACTATTAGCCCGATGGAAATCTCGACTTACTTCCGTATCAATACTGAAGAAACCGGACAATTTGAACGTACACTTATTATCTGCGCCGAGAACAGTTATGTTTCTTACCTCGAAGGCTGTACCGCTCCGCAATTTGATACCAATCAATTGCACGCTGCCGTTGTAGAACTGGTGACTTTGGACAATGCTGAAATCAAATACAGCACCGTTCAAAACTGGTACGCTGGCGATAAAGAAACCGGCAAGGGCGGAATTTATAATTTTGTAACGAAGCGTGGGAAATGTGCTGGTGAGAATTCCAAAATTTCCTGGACACAAGTTGAAACCGGGTCAGCAATCACTTGGAAATACCCCAGCTGTATTTTGCAGGGAGATAATTCCAGCGGCGAATTTTATTCAGTGGCACTGACTAACGGTCATATGCAGGCCGATACCGGAACTAAAATGATTCATATCGGGAAAAACACCCGATCCAGCATCATTTCCAAAGGGATATCTGCGGACTATTCCAGCAACAGTTACCGAGGACAGGTGAAGGTGGGTAAGAACGCATCTAATGCGAGAAATTACAGCCAATGCGACAGCATGCTGGTAGGGGATAAATCCAGCGCCCATACTTTTCCTTATATTGAAGCAGCAAATAACACGGTACAAGTAGAGCATGAAGCAGCGACTTCAAAAATAAGTGAAGATCAATTGTTCTATTTTGAATCGAGAGGGATTTCTAGAGAAAATGCAATTGAAGCTGTTATTAGTGGCTTTTGCAAAGATGTGTTCAAACAATTGCCAATGGAATTCGCTGTTGAAGCTCAGAAACTGTTAACTCTGAAACTGGAAGACAGTGTCGGCTGATCAAGGCTATCAGATTGAACAAATTTTATAGAACCTAATAGTAAAAGGGTTGGTGTGTTCTTTAAGTTTTAAAGACCTTGACCTTATTCCCACCGGGCGTGGCCCGGTTTTTTTATTTGTTTTTTTTGAGGAATAGATTGAATGCTTGAGATAAAAGATTTGCATGCAGGTGTAGAGGGAAATGAAATTGTAAAAGGAGTATCCCTTTCTGTTAATAAGGGTGAAATTCACGCCATCATGGGGCCGAATGGATCGGGCAAAAGCACTTTGGCCAAAATTCTTTCAGGACACCCCGCCTACGAGACCACAGCAGGGAAAGTGACTTTGGATGGTAAGGATCTCCTGGAAATGGATGCGGAAGAAAGATCGATTGCAGGTGTTTTTATGGGATTTCAATATCCCGTTGAGGTACCTGGAGTGAACAATGCAGAGTTCTTGCGTATGGCTCACAACGCCAGGCGGGTCAACGCAGGCGAAGAGGAAATCGATCCGCTGGATTTTGACGAACTTCTTTCTGAAAAAATGAAAATGCTCGGAATGGAAAAAAAGTATAAGGAGAGAAATCTCAATGACGGTTTTTCCGGTGGAGAGAAAAAGAAAAATGAGATTCTGCAAATGGCAATTCTTGAACCGAAGCTTTCTATTTTAGATGAAACCGACTCAGGATTAGACATCGATGCGCTTCGGGTTGTTTCCGATGGTGTCAATAAACTTCGCAACGAAAATAATGCTCTAATCCTAATAACTCATTACCAACGTTTACTGGATTATATTAAACCCGATTTTGTCCATGTGTTCAGTGACGGCAAAATTATTAAATCGGGAGATAAATCATTGGCTCTAGAACTTGAATCCCAGGGATACGACTGGGTGACTTCCGCAAATTAAGGAAAATCATGTCTGATACACTCGCAGAACCAACAGAAGAGACTGCTTTTCTTGATCTTCACAAAAAATTTGTGGAAGTGAATAAGCCAAGCTCCACTTTAGCACCTATCCAGGAGGCGGCTTTAAGCCGATTTGAAACTCTGGGCTTCCCGCATTCAAAGCATGAAATGTATACCTTTGTGAGCACGAAGAAACTGGTCGCTACTCCGTTTGCAATTTCAAACACCTCTGAAAATATTCCTGAAGATTTTATCGCAAGCCATATTTATGCAGGTTGTGAAAATAGTTGTTTGGTGTTTGTTAATGGTACTTTCAACCCAGCCCGTTCTAAATTGCAGGCGATTGAGGCTTCTGTGAAAATTTCGTCTCTCGATGGTAAAGAAAATATTGATTCGGTATTAGCCTCGATTGAAAATGAAAATGATGTGTTTGCTTGTCTGGCAAATGCTTTTTGTTCGGATGCAACAGTAGTTGAAGTTGAAGATAAGACTCAGGTACCCGTTCCCATTCAGGTTCTGTTTGTTTCATCAGGAGATACGTCTACGCCTGTCATGCATTCACCGAGATTGATATGGAAGATAGGAAAACTCGCCGAAGCGAAGGTGATTCAAAAGTATGTCGGTGTTCAGACGGGTTATTTTACCAATGGAGTTCAGGATTGGATGGTGTCCGAAGGGGCAGGTGTTGTTTTAACTCAAGTGCAGGCGGACCCATTTGATGCGTGGAATTTTTCAAAAACTCGTGTGCACCAAAAACGAAACTCCAGGTTCCATTCGGCTAATTCTTCTACAGGATCCGTTCTAGTGCGGCACCACTATGAGGCTCGACTGGAAGAAGAGGGTGCTGAGCTGATTTTAAATGGTGTTAGTGTGCTGGGGGGTAAAGAGCAGGTACATAACTTTGTTCGTGTCCATCATGAGGCACCGCAATGCGTTAGCCATCAACATTTTAAAAATGTGGTCAATGACGAGGGGCGTTCTAGTTTTGATGGCACGGTCATTGTCAATCAGGGCGCGCAATTGACTAACTCGAATCAGTTGATCAATAACCTGATGCTTTCGAATAATTGCCACGCGGATAACAAACCCAACCTGATGATTTTTGCCGACGATGTGAAATGTACTCATGGTGCGACCATTGGTCAGATTGATGAAGATCAGATGTTCTATCTGCAAACGCGAGGGCTGTCTGAAAAGTTCGCCAAAGAGTTACTGACAAGAGGCTTTGCCGAAAGCATAATCCAGACCATCGAATTCCCTGAAGTGGTTAAAGAGCTAAGCAATACGCTACTTAAGAAACTGGAGGCAAGCAATGACTGACTCGAATACAGCAGTAACAGGCAATCCTGTTATTGATGTTGAAAAGATACGTAAGGATTTTCCAATTCTGTCCCAAACCGTGCGTGGAAAACCTTTGATCTATCTTGATAATGGTGCCACAACTCATAAGCCGCTAAGAGTCATCGAGCGGGTTCGCAAATTTGATTCCGAAGAGTACGGGACCGTACGCCGAGGCGCATATAAATTGTGTGAGCATTCCACTCAACTCTACGAAGATTCGCGAAAGAAAATAGCCGATTTTCTAGGAGCAGAAAAACCAGGGGAAATAGTTTTTACCAGTGGCACGACTCAAGCTATCAATCTGGTAGCGCACAGTTTTGGCAAACGTTTTATCAATAAAGATGACGAGATCATCATTTCCAATATCGAACACCACGCAAATACGGTTCCCTGGCAGATACTTTGTGAGGAACGTGGCGCAAAACTAAAAGTTATTCCTGTAAGTGATGACGGCGAGTTGGTGATGGAAGAGTATGAAAAACTTCTATCAAATAAAACACGCATGGTAGCGGTCAACCATGTTTCTAACGCACTCGGTACTGTCAATCCTGTAAAGGAAATCACGCAAAAAGCTCACGCTGCCGGTGCAAAAGTTTTAATAGACGGCGCTCAAAGTGCGCCGCATATGAAACTGAATGTTCAGGATATCGATTGCGACTTCTACACATTTTCAGGTCACAAAATGTATGCTCCCAGTGGAATTGGTGGGGTCTACGGTAAAATGAAACTGTGGGAAGAAATGCCTCCTTATGTAACCGGTGGCGATATGATCATGCAAGTGACGCTTGAAAAAACTACATATGCCAAGCCTCCCGCGCGGTTTGAAGCTGGAACGCCCCCCATTACCCAAGTGATCGGTTTGGGAGAGGCGATTGATTACCTCAATGAAATTGGTATGGATAATATTGCTGCTTACGAAAACAGCCTGCTCGAATATGGTACGGCGTTATTAAACGATATTGAAGGCGTGCGCATCATTGGTAACGCCCGCGAAAAAGCCAGCCTAATTTCTTTTCACGTTGATGCAGCGCATCCGCATGATGTTGTGACCATGTTGGATCAGGATGGAATTGCCTGTCGTGGCGGACACCATTGTGCGCAACCGACGATGATTCGTTACGGCGTTCCTGCGACCACCCGGGCTTCCATGGCATTTTATAACAAGACTGAAGAATTGGATGCTCTTGCAGAAAGCATCAAAAAGTGTATTCGACTTTTTTCAGAATAAACCTTGTTTCCCAAATCTGCATCCTGAATATCATTTGAATTTTCTGTGATACAATTGCCGAATAATAAATTAAACTGAACTCATGTCATACGATAACGAACTCTATCAACAAGTCATTCTGGATCACAACCGGAAGCCCCGCAACTTTCATGAAATAAAAGATGCCAGTCATTCCTGCCACGGGGTCAACCCGCTTTGCGGCGATGACATAACCATCTACCTGGATGTGGATGAGGATGAAGGCGTAATAAAAAATGTGAGTTTTCAAGGTTCAGGCTGCGCTATTTCCAAGGCTAGCACTTCTTTGATGACAACCTTTCTAAAAGGTAAAAAAATTGATTCAGCCAGAAAAACCAAAGAAGAATTTCATAAAATGATTCTTGGGGAACTCGACCCTGAAAAGGAAGAGCACAGCCTGGGTAAATTGACTCTTTTTATGGGAATCCGTGAATACCCCTCTCGTGCAAAATGTGCCAGCCTTGCATGGCATACACTCATCGGCGCTCTGGATAAAAAAAACGAGGGCATCAGTACCGAGTAAGGGAACCAAAACCACAGGAGTGCTTTTTGCCCCCTCTCCAATATACACTCGACACACAAACCCAGCCGGGAAAATTATTCAAACCTCTTGATGGGGAAAACCTTCTTTGTACTGCCTGCGGTCATCTTTGCAAATTGCGTCCCGGTCAACGGGGTGTTTGTAAGGTTCGCTTTAATTCCGAAGGAACTCTTTTAGTTCCACATCAATACGCTACGGGAATTCAAAATGATCCTATAGAAAAGAAACCTTTTTTTCATGCGCTTCCAGGGAGTCGCGCTTTGAGCTTTGGAATGTTGGGTTGCGATTTTCGCTGCGCCTATTGTCAAAACTGGTTCACTTCGCAAAGTTTGAAAGATGGTGACTCGACACAAAGGTCAACTCCTGTTTCTGCAAAAGATATTTGCGACAAGGCCACTGAAAATAATGCAAAGGTGGTGGTGTCAACTTATAACGAGCCTTTGATCACTAGTGAATGGGCGGTAGAAGTGTTTAAGGAAGCAAAGGAAAGGAAATTGTGGACCGCATATGTTTCGAATGGACATGGAACGCCTGAAGTACTGGAATACATTCGCCCCTGGGTTGACCTGATGAAAATTGATTTGAAAAGTTTTTCGCAAAAGGAGTATCGCCGGTTAGGGGGCAATCTGGATGCGGTTCTCGAGACCATTAAAACCGTGCATGAGATGGGTATCTGGTTGGAGTTGGTCACTTTGTTGATTCCTGACTACAATGACTCCGATCAGGAAATATCGTCGATCGCGGAATTCATCGCTAAGATTTCTAAGGATATTCCATGGCATGTGACAGCTTTTCACCCGGATTATAAAATGACAGATCGGGAAAGGACGCCCGTTGAAACTTTGCTTCGTGCATACCAACATGGAAAAAACGCTGGCATTTCTTTCGTCTACGCCGGGAATTTACCGGGAAGAGTGCAAAATACGGAAAGTACTTTTTGTCCCGGTTGCAACGCACTTTTAATTGAAAGAGTGGGGTTTCGCGTTGTTTCAAATTATTTAAACGAAGGCTGCTGTCCGAAATGTAATAGCTCTATATCGGGTCGATGGATTAAATCTTGTTAATAAACCAAGTTGCTTATTAAGCGATTTGCCGGGAAACCCGATACAAATTCTACAGGGTTGTGACAGTCCTAAGGTTGCACGCCAATCCATGTAGGTGTATGATAAATAAAGGATTACTTAATCCCGCTCGGCGTGGGTCCAATCGGTCGATGTCCTTACAGCCAAATGGAATCAAAAAGTCATTTACAATAGCCATATTTCCCCAAGGCGTAGCCTTGGTTTTGAAAACTGAAGAAAAATGGGAGATTTAAAGATGTTCGGTATCAATCCAGTAAAACCAATTGTAATTTTTCTTTCCTTAATGATGAGTGGTTTGTTTTTTGCCGGATCCAGTTTTGCCAAGCCGGATGACGGAGCCAGCGCCTCACAAAAATGGGCCGTGGTAAACGGATTCCGATCTGCTCAGTTTGGTATGACGGAGAGAGATGTAGTTAAAGCGATCAAAGATGATTTTGGAATTGGAAAAAAACAGGTTTCTCGAAAAGTTCATCCAAATGAAAAAACCGTCACATTGGGGGTCGAAGTAAAAAGACTTTTACCAGAGAGTGGAACCGCAAAAGTTTTTTACATCTTGGGCTATAAATCCAAACGTTTGATTCATATCAATGTCATTTGGGGAAAACCGGTAACCAAAAACCCGGATGCTGAAGCTGTAGTGGCAACGGCTAATCAATTGCGCAATCATTTCGCTCAGAAAAAATATCAGAAGGAAGGCTTTGCTCTTAATGCGCAACTCGGCGAAGGAGTCATTCTGGTTTTCCAGGGTAAAGACAGAAAAGGCAGAGCCGCGAGATTATTATTGAGCAACCCAAAAGGGGAAAAAGATAAAAAAGCAGGTGAGGATATTGCGCTCACTCTTTCCTATATCGAAAAGCCCCTGGACCCAGATGTGTTCCGAATAAAAGAGGGAGATTTTTAGGGCAGCATCTTAAACCCAACCCATTGAATTAGTTCGCTTTATGATTTCCCCTTCCAGGGTTCTGGAAGGGGATTTTTTTTCTATAGGTTTACAGGTTATAATTCTAAGTTTTTAATTTTCAATGCTTAAACTGGGGAGAATTTTCCCCAAAGATTAAATCAAACTTAAGAATTATGGTCGCCAAAAATAAATTTATATTCTTTCCTTATATATATACCTGCGTCTTAGTGGGTACGGCCATTCTTTTTTTTACTGGCAACGGATATTGCCAGTCCACCGATCCCGGTGTTATTGAAAAATCTCTTCGAGAATCCCGTCCAGATTTTGCGCCTCCGCCTCCTGAAGTGGTTCCTGATATTAAAGTTGAAGACAGTCGTGAACTGGTTGACCCCGGAGATGGACCCAAATTTTTTGTGCGCGAAATAAAAATTACCGGCAACACTTTAATCAGCACTGAAGAACTCGCTCCGCTCATCGATGTAGGTGAAGGCGATGAAATGACGTTGGGTATTTTGAATCTATTTGCCAATGAAGTCACTGCGGCTTATTCCCTTAAAGGCTATTTTTTGGCGAGGTCATTTATCCCTGCGCAGGAAATTAAAGACGGTGTCGTTATTATGCAGGTGGTTGAGGGCAAATTGGGTGAGATAAAAATTTCTGGGAATAAGAAAATCCCTGCTGACCAATTTACCCAGAGAATGGTTTCTTTGCGCGATGAAGAAATTTTAAACGAATCGGCTTTAGAAAGAGTATTGCTGGAATTGAATAGCCTGATGGGTGTTCAGGTGAAGTCAGTACTCCGACCGGGAGAAATTCCCGGAACCACCGATATGATACTCCAGGTTAAGGAAACGCGAGACTATACCTTCAGTGCAGATGTTGATAATTTCGGGTCTCGCTTTACGGGGCCTATAAGAATGGGAGCCTCAGCTTCCGTGGCAAATCTTTTTAAACTTGGCGACCAGTTTTCTTTCCGGGTGGTGCAGTCCGAAGATGGGCAGGATTTTTTTAATCCTTCTTTCCTTTTTCCGGTTTCCAATCGCGGCACCACGGTAAAATTTTCGTTCACACATTCGGAGCATGATCTGGGGAAAAATCTCAAGAGCCTGAGAGCGGGTGGTTCTTCTCAAATTGTTTCGCTGGAAACTGCGCACCCTTTGCACCGATCACGAAAAGCCCAACTGTCGGTAAAGGGTGGGATGGAGATCAGAAACTACAGGAACGAATGAGAACGGCGGAGCAATAATGTACCAGTGAGCCGTTGATATATTTTTTGTTGTGGCGGAGTAAAAGTGTCCCACTCACGTTAAGCTTTCTATCCTGTATGTAAT
>Ga0233439_10000489_pt1 | contig 58906 bp, 48 predicted proteins | sample SI_123_September_6_FD_182713 | JGI IMG/M metagenome (GOLD analysis project Ga0233439, IMG submission 182713) | Seawater microbial communities from Saanich Inlet, British Columbia, Canada - SI_123_September2016_100_MG | ecosystem: Environmental > Aquatic > Marine > Inlet | place: Canada: British... | reverse complement strand
TTTGGGGCGGTACCCACATCCATGTAGGAATTTACAATCACTCCAAAGAGCCCATCAAAGATGCCAGTCCAAGAATTGTGCAAATGATGGCATCAAAATTAAAATTAGACAGCAATACCAAATTGCTGGACTTGGGTTCTGGTTATGGAGGTGCTGCCCGATACCTGGCCAAGCAATTTGGCGTTCAGGTAACATGCCTCAACCTCAGCGAAACTCAAAACAAAAGAAACCGTAGCCTGAATAAAGAACATGGCTTGGAAAACCTTATAACGGTAGTGGAGGGCAACTTTGAAGATATCCCTTTCCCTGAAAATTCATTCGATATAGTTTGGTCTCAGGATGCCATCGTTCACAGTGCTAACCGAGAACTTGTTGTTCAGGAAGTAGTTCGAGTGCTTAACGACAGCGGTGAATTTATCTTCACAGATCTGATGCAGACTTTCGATTGCCCTAAAAGTATTTTAAAACCTGTTCTGGACTTAATCCACCTCGATTCATTGGGTTCTTTCGGCTTTTATGTAGAGCAAGCCAGAAAACTTGGCGTGAAAAAGACCAAAGTGCATGACTTGTCCGAACATTTAACCACTCATTACCAGCGTGTGATGGAGGAAACCCAAGATCGCTATAATGAAATGGTTGAAACCTGCGGAAAAGAATATATCGATACAATGATTCAAGGCCTAAAACACTGGGTCGAAGCTGGAAAGAACGATCATCTTTCTTGGGGAATTATTCATATGGATAAAAGCGATATCGACTACGCAGCATAATCGTTCTGGAAGGCTTAACAAATGCGACACCAAAATGGATATGAAACTTCTTATTCTTTTTCCGGTGGCAATTAGAAATTTAAGATCCGCCTGAAAAAGTTCTTTCTAACTAACCCCCTGACGGGGGAGGCGGTTTTAGCGAAACTACAGTATAAAGTTTGATGACACTTTTTTGCCTAACGGATTTCGACCTATTCCTACGGGCGTGGCCCGTTTTCCATCAGCACTTCGCGCATGGCATCAACAGGCGCTGTTTGACCGGTCCAGAGTTCAAATTGTCTCGCGGCCTGATTGATAAACAGTTCACTGCCTGGAATGACCGTGCACCCTGCCGCTTTAGCCTCGCGCAATAACCGGGTCTCAAGTGGATTGTAAACCGAGTCAAACACAACCATCCCTTCTTTAAAATCTCTGGCGAGAAAAGGCGTTTCAGTTATGTTGGGGTTCATCCCCACCGGGGAACAATTGATGAGAACATCTATAGGTCGAGTGCCAGCGTCACGGCAATGGATTAACTCACAGCCCAGTTCCTTGGCCAGAGCTTCGCCTCTTTCTTTATTTCGGTTATAGGTAACGGTCAACTTTCCGCCTTTTTCTTTGATGCCATAACCAATCGCTTTGGCTGTTCCACCTGATCCCAAAATCAAAATATTTTTATCTTTTAGTGAGGTCTGTGCTTCAAGCGCCGAAATTGCACCGGAACAATCGGTGTTGTAACCGACCCATTGTTCATTCTCTTGAACAACCGTGTTTACCGCACCAATGCTTTGCGCTATTCCATCGACTTTATCCAATAAAGGCATGATGTTTTCTTTTGCGGGCATGGTCACACTCAAACCTGCAAAGAAATCTTTAAAAGTGGTAAAAAACTTCTCTACGTTTTCCACCAGAAACGAAACATAAATATTTGGCGAATTGATTTCGCGAAAGGCGCGGTTATGAACCAGGTAACCCATACTTTTTGAAACAGGGTTACCGATGACGCCATAAACCTTAAATTTTTCGTGCGCGTCATTCACTCTATAAACATCTTTAAGAGACTTTGCCGGCATCTGCCCCGGCGCGCTTTCCTTGCCGGTTTCTAAACTGCCAAAGGTGAGAAAACCCCCATAGAGCGGAGAAAGCACTCGACTTATTTCCCCCAGGTCTCCCATACATAGCCCTATCATTTTTTTATTTTCTTTTTTCGCACGCTCCAGAAGCTGAAACATCTTCAGATTGTCACCGAGGTCCCGCGCGTAAGTGACAATTTTAATAATGCCGCCGGGCAAATCTTTCATCGTTTCATAAAGCGGATTAATATCTTCGGGAGTATGAGAAAAATCATGATAGGAAATAATTATCCGTGAAGTTTCATGACCTTCAAGAAACGGCTGCAAATATTCGCGCGGAGTGGAAACTTCGATATCAACATAGTCGGCTCCGGCTTCCAAAGCATCGTGTAAAGCTTGGACACGTTCTTCGTCACCACCTTTAAATTGCCCACCATCCAACTTACTGCGATTGGTGACAATGACGGGAATGGTAATCGCGCTAAAAAGAACCTTGAGGTCAAAGGAATTGATCAAATCCAGACGCAATTCAAGAATATCAGCCACTTTCTCAGCTGCGGTAATTTGCTCCAATGCTTTGGGCATGGAGGCACCGATTATAGGGACGCAAATCATAAAGAAATATATAGAAAATTTTTATCAGGAGGGAATATTAACAGACCCGAGGCGCAATCAAAACGAAAACCGGCATTAAAATTAAAACATTGTTGCCGCCGGCCTCGCTTTAAATGCCAGGGACAAAATCACCACTAGCTACCGGAGCTTGTTTGCCAGTATCTGCTGGCGCGGCTTCTTTAGCAACAGCCGGCGGCCTATCTCCATTGGGGTTTTTCTGCAAAGCCTGTCTTGCCGCACTGGAAATCGTAACCTGATCCCTCTGTCCCTGCATTCTTTTCACCGGATTCTTTTTATTCAAGTCGGCAATGCGTGCCTGACCTTGATAAGTTTTAAAAACCTTACTTACCGGTACAATTGAAAAATCCATAACTCCTTCCCTCCGTTAGATACTTCCTGAAATTTTTGGTTTAATTCGGGTTGAAAGCCCATAGCCTTTTAATAAGGTGCGTCCTGTTTTCATCGACTTCATTTTTTCGTACAGCCCCTGCTTTTCGTTGATCAACTTTTTCTCGCAATCGTTTTCCACTTCTACAATTTTTTCTATTGCTGTTTCGATCTGAGCACCCAGTTCTTTTAAGTTTTTCGCGATAGCGGCCCGGCTCTTTTCACCGAGAAGTGCAACATGCTTTTCCAGTTCCTCATCATCTTTAACCAAAGACTCGATCACGGTTTCTTTTTCATTTAGAATTTGAGTGAGCGAAGGCTCATCATTTCCATCAATGGCTTGCACTTGCCGTTTCATTTGTCCACTAAGCTCTTCTAAAAGGGACAATTTGTTTTTTAGGATTTCTTTAATTTTCTGTTCTTCCATTTTTATGCCACCGCGATTAAGGTTTGAACTGTTGCTTCTAAATTAGAATTCTCAGTAAATTTGCGGAAATTTTCTGCCAGGAGGCTTGGCGTCCCAGATTGGATTACCACTTTATTTTGTTTAAGTGCCAGGTCCCCTCGACCTTCTCTAACAATGTTTTCTAGTTGTTCTGCAAGCAAAGGAAGAATCCCTGTTTCAGAATTGGTAAACAGATCGAAAACTTCCTGGGTATTTTTTTCCAGGCCTCGTTCGAATTCCGTTTCGTTTAGGGCAATGGTGTTGTCGGTCAAAGTTCGAATGCCAATGGAACTCAATCTTTTTAAAAGATTTTCGTCACCGTTCTGCGAGGGAAAGCTCAGTCCCCTTTGGATGCCTTGAACTATGGAGGTGACGGCGACTTCCTGCTGACTCCTCTTTTCTGTATTGGTTATAGAAATACCTGTTGCCTGTGGGTTTCCCGGTCGGCCACGGAAGTCATCGATGATTCGATTTCTCTCTTCCAACACACGAGCTCTTTCCTGTGGCTCTACGGTCAGCTCATTGCGGATATCCTGAATATCTCCATCACTCTCAAAAGTTTTACTCCCATTAAGGAGATCATTGACTTTGGAGATGGAATCATTGAACTGATTGAACAGGGTTTTAACTTGCGCAAAAAAGGTAGGTGCATCAATAAAGATGGTGATTTTGGAAGCGGTTTCCGAAACTTGTCGCAACAGCAATGCCGTGTCTTCAATAGCCCCGGAGACAATATTGGAATTACTGCTGAAAAATGCTCCATCCACTTCAACGATGGCCGTTTGGGGCTGAACGACAAGATTATCCGGCCTGTCTAAATCGTTTAATTGAATTTCTTTTTGAACTTTTTGGCCTGTACCATCCAATTCAAAGAATCCCAAATCGAAAAGAACATTGTTCTCCTCTTTTATGTCAATTGTATTACTGCCCCCCGCAAGACTCACCAGAACAAGTCGGTTGTCTCTGATCAGGGCCAGAACATTATTGTCGGCCGTTCCCCCATCAAGCCGGCCGTTGGAATTGGTGTCTTCGCTGGGGTCTATCTCACCGTTTTCATTGACATCTTCTTTTATAAAAATGCCTCCGCCAAACTCTGAATTGCTGACTCTTAAAATTTCCAGAACTCCATTTCCATTAGCATCTTCAGAAAGTTCCAGCGAACCGTTTTTATTTGTATCTTCCCCAAAATTTATTTTATTTCTAATCGTTACCAGCGAGTCTGTGGCAACAACCGTGACCGAAATTCCATTGATAGAAAAAGTACCTGCCAGACCCAGTTTTTGGGAAGGGTCTTTAACGTCTGAAGCCAGTTCGGCCGTTTGGGATAACCGAATCGGCCTTACATCAAAACTATTCAGTGGACCATTTTTACCCGTGACGGCCAGAACTTCCCTGAAACGAGAAGAAGCTGCTGATTTCAGATTTAAAACATTTTCTGCACGCAAGTTGGAAACTGTTTGCTCCAGTTCCTTCAGAGAATCTGAAAGATCATCCAATTGACGCAGTCGAGCAAAGGTAAACGACTCTTTTTTGTCGAGGTTATCTATTAAGGGTAATTTTTGGGATTGGAAGCGCTGGGTGAGCAGGGAAATCGCATCTGCGGTTCTAAAAGTCGCAAGAGGCCCGGTGGCCTGCAACTGGGGGACCTTTCTTTTATTTATAAATACCGCATCAAACAGTGTTTGGCTTTTGTTTTGGGAGTTTTTCCCGGCTTGATTCAGGGTATCCCGAGCCACATTGACAGTGGGGTTCTTACTAGTCGTTCGACTGGAATTAAAGGGGAAGAATGTAGGACTGGTATTATTGAGAACCTGCACGTTTTTTCCGGTCTGGCGACAAAAAAACTTGATTCGCCTATAAAGTGTTTAATCGAAAATGTCGATAAACACATCAAGATCGGAATCGCACAGATCTACCGAAAAAAAAACGCCCGCCTCGCCAGTGATGCGTGCTGACACACCGATGACGGACCTTCGCCGTAAGGCGATAGACCACGCCGGTGTGACAGGTGCCCCTGACGGGCCTTAAGTCAAAATCTGAACCTTCGTTTAATATTGGGTAAGGCCGCAAACCATTCCAATATTATTCGAGATCCTCTTCTAAGCGATGGGGTAGTTCCGGTTCTGGCGTATCTCCTCTTGATGAGTTGTACAATAAGGCCCACTGCATGCCGCTGGCGGGCGCGGTTCGTTGTTTAAATTAAATTACTGACATTCTGTCCACGCTCTGTTTCTATAGCCGTAGCATCCGGCTCATCCCTAATTTCTGAAGGCCCTGGCGCCCGTAGTGGGTTTGTATCCTGAGCTTCTTGTAAAGGCTCAGGAACTTCCTCAATTTGATCCACATCGGAGGCAGGAATATCCAAAGGCGGCTCGTTTCGAGCTGCTTCCTGAGCCGCTTCAGCCCTTTGTTCTGACCTTCTCTCAGGCACATTCGCCGCGGTTTCGGAAAGATCATCTTCCTGAACAGCAACTTCTTCAGTACCTCTTATTTCCGCATTGGCAGATTCAACTCTTTGTTGAAGTTGAACATTTTGCTGTTCTGGCGCGTCAGCAACGTCATTGCCTGAATTACGAGATTCATCTCGCGCTTCTCTGGTTCGCGAAGTTGGATTCGAGTCCAAGTCATTCGTCGCAGCCGCAGCTTCTTGAGGATTGTCTATCTGGTTACGAGTAGAAAATTCCCGAGTACGGTTGGGATTTGTCTGAGTGTTACCCAATTGAAAACCTTCGTTGAGAGCTTCTTCAGGGTCGGAGCCTCCCTGTCCTGCAGATAGGGCTGCATCACCCGTATTGGTGGGGGTATCGCTTCTGTTTGTCTGGAGAGCATCTTCCGATTCAGCGCTCCGTTCCTCAACAGATTGTTGCCGAACTTCATTTTCCTGCAATGTTTCGCGCTGGGTTTCCTCGGTTTGGGATTCTGAACGATTTCGCTCAGCAGCCTCAATCTGATCTTGGGCATCCTGAGTAATTTCTACTCGATCCTGTGTTCTTTCAGGTCGAGAAGGATCGTTTGCTTCTTCTGCCTCGGCTTCGCGAACACGTTGAGGGTCTCTTAAATCTTCTTCATTGTCATCAAGACGGCGAGGTCGCCCTACTTCTTCTCGGGATTGTTCCAGTCCTCTTAAAGCACCGGTATTTCCCTGATCTAATGGAAAATTCCCTACTTCTTCTGCCATTGCATCCCCCTTCCATATAATTTCTCATATAGGTTTTGGTACCCGGTCCCTGGGGCTGCTTCCTGATACCTGAAACTCTTATCAATAAAAATTCAATTGCATAGTAAAGCTTTAGCAATTTTGACCGATAAGATCATCAGGCATCAAGTATCCTTTTAAAAAATACTTCCCAAAAAAATATAGCCTGTAAAGCTTCCTCTCTACAATTACCTTTACCCCAGAGAAGACGATAGTCCTTCGCTTTGCTTATCGGCAAAAACTAATCAAACTTTAGTCTAATTTAAGACTTTTTTAAAAAAATATCCATATCCACGGGTGAGCACAGCAAAATTTTCGAACAAAAAACCTGCAATAATTGAAAATTCAATGGATTAACAAGACAAAATAAAAAAGGTAGGAAAAAGAATTTAATGTGGATTATCTAGTTTGGAAAGAATAGCTTCCCAGTCCTTATAAAAAGGTACCATTTCATATTCAAGGATATCTGCCAATAGCACCCAATCTTGATTCTGGTTGGCTTCCAGCATTTGGCTCATCAAATCGGTTAACTTAGCCTCCCGAGCCTGTAAATTTTCATTTTCAGCCCCAGGCAACGCCAATTCTCCCTGGTCAGACTGCATAATTATGTTTACGACCTGGGAAAACCAGCCAATTCCATCCAGAATTTGCATATAATATTTATTGGCTTCCTGTTCATTTCCAGCACGAAATAAATCTGCCGCCTGCTCAAAACCGGGGATAAGCTTTTTCAAATAGCCCAGCGCATTGGTAAGGTTGGTTGCTACCAGATCTTTTAAATTAGCCAGTTCAACTTTAAGGGAACCAATTTCGGAAGGATTTTTTTGCAAGGCTATCTGATCATCGGCAGGGGATTCTTGATCATCCAACCAAATACGCCTTATATACGAGCCAGGGGTTTTCTTTACCAAGGAGATCAGAATGGCTCCTAATGTGTCACCATCAAATTCCGATTCTTCCTGCTCAACTCCATTGATAGTTAACTTCATCTGGCCTTTTCCCTAAGTTTAAAATCTCCGCAATTTTAAACTCCCCCACTCCCCTTTGCAACCCCCCCCTTGGCAAGGCAGGCAATAGGGCGGTACTTTTTTGGCCTACAGGAATCCCCAAGCTTCTATAAATAGTTTTGCCCCTGCGGCGAGCAGAAAGGCTACGCCTTTAGGAAATATTAGCGAACTGAAGTTTAAAGCCTCGCGCGGGCATTTATCTGGCGCATCTGAAACCAACAAAATTGATTTTATCCGAAGGTTTGGCGTCCGTTCTATCAGAAGGACGAACCCCGACAGAATAGTTTATCCAAGATCCTCCACGAATTACTTTGCGATTGCCTTTTATTGGCCCTTGGGGATTTTCATTAGGACTTTTTTCATAATAGTCTTCATCATACCAATCCATAACCCATTCATATACGTTGCCAGCCATGTCATACAAACCAAAATCATTAGCTGGAAAACTACCCACAGGAGCGGTGTAACCATAGCCGTCCTCAAATTGTTTTTCTTTCCAACGTTTGTCGCAACTCTTATCGCAAAAGTTAGCTCGGTGGGACTCAGCTTCATTACCCCATGCAAAAGTTGTTTGTTTTCCTCCCCTGGCTGCCCATTCCCATTCAACTTCAGTAGGAAGTCGTTTTCCAACTTTTTGACAATATTCCTCTGCCTCATACCAGGTCACCTTTTCCACTGGAAGATTGGAACCTTTAAATTCAGAAGGATTCTTGGCCATAGCGCGCAGGTAATCTTTTTGAGTCACTTCATGGATATCAAGATAGTAATTATCCAGCTTGACGGGGTGGAGAGGGACTTCATCCTTAAACCATTTTTCTTTGCAGTGGTCATTGTTCTTCAGGCAAACCTGGTTTGCTTTCTTGGAGTCCGTCCCTCTAGTGAACTCTCCACTGGGAATTAAAACCATCCCCGAAGGAGTTTGTTGAGGTGCAAGCGCCGCATCAGTTTCTTCGGAGCCTGCTGTTCCCCAAAAAAAACAACAACTCAAAAAGGTAAGAATGAAAATCAATTTTTTAAACATAATCTCTTCTCCACCGATTGATTCTCTCCCCCCAGGCCAGAGTTTTTTCGGTGACGTTATTTTTCTTCCAATTTCCTGCTGCAAATTTGTTGGCTTCAGCCAGTGTGGGATAAATATGAATCGTACCCAAAATGGAATTCATTCCAATTCCGTTTTTCATCGCCGCGACATATTCTGCGATGATATCCCCTGCATGAAGTCCGGCGATGGTAACACCAATAATTTTATCTTTTCCAGGCACCGTCAACACCTTAACTATTCCATGCGCAGCCTCATCGGCAATAGCCCGATCCAGATCATCTATTCCATAAGTTGTAACTTCATAGGGAATCCCCTGCTCTTTCGCTTCTAATTCGTTCAACCCCGAGCGCGCCACTTCAGGGTCCGTAAAGGTCGACCAGGGAACCGTGCTGTAATCTACCTTGAATCCGTAAAAAGGGCTCAACATAGAGTTTACGGCACAATACCAAGCTTGATGCGCAGCAGTATGAGTAAATTGATAAGGCCCGGCAACATCTCCACACGCATAAATATTGGGGATGTTGGTTTTCATATATTCATCTACCTTAATCGTTTTTTGGGGTGTTAACTCTATACCCAGTTCCTCCAACCCAAACCCGGTTGTGTTGGCTTTTCTGCCCAACGCAACCAACAGGGTATCGAACTCGACTTCGACAGATTTTCCATTGTTCTCACATTCCAGAAAATCTTTTCCATCCCGTTTAAAGAATTTTTTTGGCGTATGCCCTACCAACACATTGATCCCGTCATTTTGGAAACTTTCCAAAACCATTTGTGATATTTCAGGATCTTCTTTCGGAACCAGTCTCTTGTTACGTTGCACCTGGGTCACATTACTCCCCAGTCGGGCGAAGGCCTGAGTCAGTTCAGAACCAATGGGTCCACCCCCGAGAACGAGCAGGTTTTTGGGTTGTTCGCGAATATCCCAAATGGTATCGGAAGTCAGGTACTCAACATTTTCGATTCCTTCAATGGGTGGAATGGAAGGACGTGCTCCCGTACCCACAACAATGTTACGGGTGGTGAGAGTCTTTCCATTCACCGTAACCTCATAAGGAGAAATTATTTTAGCCACACCTGTATGACATTCGACCCCCAGGGAGGTATACCGTTCTATGGAATCATGTGGCTCAACGGTTCTGACAACTCTTTGGACTCGCTCCATGACTTCCGCAAAATCAAACTCAACAGAAACACTTTTGAACCCCAGCTTTTGGCATTTTTTCACATCGGCCATGAATTTAGCGGAACGGATAAGAGCTTTACTGGGAACGCAACCGGTATTTAAACAGTCGCCCCCCATTTTATGTTTCTCTATCAAGGCAACTTTTCCCTTTGTCGCGGCCCCTATATAACTGGTAACCAATCCCGCCGACCCGGCTCCGATCACCACCATGTTGTAATCGAAGGATTTGGGTTTTTTAAATTTACTCATAACTTTTCTTCCTTTGTAAAAGTTCAATAGTTTTTTGGCAAGCAGCGGGAAAATCCCCAGCAATACAAATGAAAAGATAATTTCTGGCGAGAGAATGCCACTTAAAGAATCTAATTGAGCAAGTTGTGTTCCTGCGTTTACAAAAACAATCGTCCCTGCCAACATACCCAATTGACTCACCCCATAAAAGGTGATCGCCCTCATGGGAGTCAGACCCATGACCAGGTTAATAACAAAAAATGGAACTGCAGGAATCAGTCTGAGCGTAAAAAGGTATAGGGCTCCATCTTTTTGGACCCCGTCATTGAAAGATTTTAGGTAGCTACCGAATTTATTTTGAACCCAGTCGCGAAGTAACAAACGCGAAACAAGAAAAGCTAGGGTGGCCCCGATGCTGCTGGCAAAAGAAACCAAAATTGTTCCAACCAACAATCCGAATAAAGCTCCACCCAACAAAGTAAGAAGCGCAGCACCAGGAAGGGACAGCGCTGTCGAAACGATATACACTGTCATATAGACACTGATCGCCAACAGGGTATTCTCTTTATAAAATTCAGAAAAGCTGGCTTGTTGATCTTTTATATATTCAAGGGACAGATATTGACCGAGGTCTAAATAGAAAAATGCTCCCAGACAACCGGCAATAACAAAAATGATAATTATTTGTTTTAAGTTTTTCATACGTCCTCTAGTTCCCTTAATTTAATATTCTGAAGGTCCTTGGCATTGATTCTAACCTTAATAAGGGCCAATGGACTAACAACCAATTTTTCAATCTATCCAATAGTCGCAATTCCCTCGAATTTCTTACAAAACGATTTGAATTTCCTCAAACCAAGCTGGCAAATGTTGACCAACCCGCATTCCGGCGAGTAGAATAGTTGTATCATTAGAATTCCAATTTAAGCAAAGACTATGGTCGACCCTATCAGCGGTGGAAATTTTAGCCAACTCCTGAACACAATAAATCGTAACCGATCTGGGCTGCAAAGTTCTCTCGAACGAATTTCATCAGGAAGAAAGTTGAATAGTGCCGGAACCGATGCCGCCGCTAATGCTCTCTCTACCCAACTTCGCTCTGAGATCAGTGCGCTGACTCAGTCCGTCAACAATGTGGAGGCTGGGGCAAATTTTGTTCGCACTGCAGATGGCGGCCTTGCCGGTGTCGCCGATCTCGTAGCCCGTGGAAGGGAGCTTGCCATTCAGTCCAGCAATGGAACGCTTAATGATTCCCAAAGGCAGACCTTGAACCAAGAGTTCACACAAATTCAAAATGAAATCGACCGGCTGACTGGATCGTTGGAGTTCAACGGTCAAAAACTGTTGGACGGCTCCCTGGCCCCAGATGCCGATCCTGTTAATATTCAAGCAGGTTCCGGCTCGGGACCCGCAAACCAGATCAGCCTCAATGTGGTGGAAAGTGTAACTACAGAATCCCTCGGAATTTCCAATGCAGACATCTCCAGTTCGCAAGGTGCTCTACAAGCAGTCGACAGTTTTGAAAGAGTGGCCCAAACTTTGAACTCAGCCCGAGGCCAAGTGGGCGCTGTCGGCAACAGGCTGGCCAGTGCTGCCAATGGATTGAACTCACAAATCGAAAATTTGACCCAAGCCGAATCCGGCCTGGCAGACACCGATCTGGCAGAAGAAGTCACCCGCCTGCAACAAGGCCTATTGCGGTTCGAAACTTCCATTCGGGCGCTGGCGTCTCAAATTCAAAATGAGCAATCCCGGGCACGCATCATCGATTTCTCTGTCTAACCGGGCCACGCCCGGTGGGTATATTATATCGCCAACTCTGCTTGGGGAATTTGAGCTGCCATCTTGAGCTTGTGGTATTTAACCACTGTCTTCATGCCCCGAATTGGGGTATGTCGAAGGATCGGGGTAATAACCATCAGAAAGGGTCTTGACCCCATTCCCTTGAAATGCTATTAATTTGTTTCCTTAATTTTATCTACTACAGGCAGTCCTTTTCTGCTTGTCGTCAACAACTGTATTGACCGGAGAAAGAGCCATGGAAATCAATGAAATCAGAGTAGAAATCAGAAAACATCATGTGACCCCAGGGGTCAATGTTCTGGACCTTATAATTGATGCCGATGGAGAAAATATCCGCCAGCAAACCCAGCATAAAGATAACGACCAGGCCTTCCAAAAATTCGTAAAAGATCTCACCAAAGTCGGCCAGGAACTCGCCAACGCCCGCATCGAAGGCTAGCCACTCGGCGAGCAGGCCCTTAGCAGGGCAAGCAATAGGTCTGTGCTTTATTGGCCTACAGGAATCCCCAAGCTTCTAAAAATAGTTTTCCCCCTGCGGCGATTCGCCACCCCACTCGGCGTGGGGCCAGAGCTCAACACCCGTAAAGTTTACTAATTCCGTCAAGCCTTTTACTATAGTTTCGCAAACTTTGCCTACCTCGCCAGAGGGCGGCGAGCAGGCCCTTAGCAGGGGATGCAAAGTGTCGATAACCCATTGGGCAAAACGCATTGCAAAGCCTTTTTAAATTAAGTCCGTCTATTTTTTCTAGCCTGTCTCAGACGGCCTTGATCCATTAGATCCACCCATCCAGTCTGTAAATTTTTCAGCCACTGTCCTGTTGCAATACCTACTCCGAAAAAATTGTCTCAAAAACCAATGAAATTTCGCACTTTATTGGAAATCGGAAAATAGGGGCTTGACTCCCTCATTTGCGGGGGTATAAGAGTTTGGTAATCCTAATTTAGTCTGAAAATAATTTGGCATGTTTATTTTTATGTGAAGGCACTTTTTTTACTAAACCTCTGAAGGAGCCCTGTCATGAAGGCCGTTATCCGATTTTTTTCAATTATCCCCATGTTGACAATTTTTGGCATGGCTTTACCGACTCACGCTCAAGGTGAAGAAATCAATGTTTTCGGCCCTCAAATATTTTCCAAGATAAAAAGAAAACCTAAAATTGAGACAGTGCAATTCAATTCCCCCATTGCGGTGGAAGGGATGCTTATCATCGATAATGGCGGTGAAGAAAACGCGCCAAAAAAGAAACGGGTCAGCAATGGAAAAATCTTTGCTAATGGGAAAAAAATCATTCCTCATAAAATTCCCAGGAAACACCACCATCACAAAATCAAACACCGACATCATTACTGGTACAAGCATTGGTACAAGCACCGACATAAAAAAGTAAAACTGAATAGAAGGACTGCCCAAATTGTGCTGCCCATTACTCTTAAGGCAGGCAACAATACCTTCTCGGTAAAACTGAAAGGCAGACGAGGCTCAAAAATTTCGGCACGAATCGTTTTGGAAGACTTGCCACCCATCGCGGTGTTTGCCGCCACACCGATTCAAGGCCCCTCCCCTCTTAACATTTCTTTTGATGCAACAAACTCCAGCGACCCGGATGATTCCATAGCAACTTACGAGTGGGATTTTGGTGAGCCGGGAGCCCCGGCAGGCATTGGGATCACCCCGTCACATGTATACACCACGCCCGGAACTTTTATTGTCACGCTGACCGTCACCGACCAATTTGGTCTGACCGATCAAACCACAACAACGATCACGGTCACCAATCCCAATCTACCACCCGTTGCGGCTTTCACAGCAACACCTGAAGAAGGAGCCGCGCCTTTGGATGTAGGCTTTGATGCGACAGGCTCTACCGATCCCGATGATGGCATCGCCTCTTACAATTGGAGTTTTGGTGACGGCGCAACAGCAACAGGTTTGGCTCCCGTTCACACTTACTCAACACCAGGAAACTTTACGGTCACGCTGACTGTCACCGACACGTTTGGCCTGACGGATCAAACTTCTTCTTCCATCACTGTCATTGACTTGCCAATAGGAACGGCGAGCTTGAGCGGTCGTCTTTTGGATACCACCGATTTTACCTCTAGCGGAATCGAAACTCCGGTTGTGGGTGCAACGATTTCATTAATAGGCTCTACTTTTTTACCCACAACCGACACCAATGGCGAATTCCAGTTTCTTGGCGTGCCACCTGAATCTCATATTCTGGATATCAATACCTCAACGGCAAACCCTGCACCTGACGGTTCCGGTTATGCCGGGTTTCGAGAAAATATAGAAGTCCCCGCCGGAATCAATAAGGTTTTGCGCCCGTTCTTCATGCCGCGTATCGATACATCGAGCCTGACAACGGTGATTCCCGATGAAGAAACAATAGTTGAAAATCCGAACCTGAATATCATGCTGGTGGTTCAATCCTTTTCAGCGAAGAATGAAGATGGTTCTGACTTCACCGGTCAGCTTTCAATTTCAGAAGTTCCACAAGCTCTGGCGCCTGCTGCATTGCCGGAAGCCCTTGAACCGGGACTATTGATAACCATTCAACCGGTGGGGGTCACGTTCGATCCGCCTGCGGAAATTACTTTCCCCAACACCGACAATTTACCACCCGATTCCGAAGTCGACATCTGGTCTCTCGACCCGGATGCAGGAACCTTCACCATTGTCGGGATAGGGCTTGTATCTTCAGATGGGTCAGTCATTGAAACCGATGATGGCGGGATCGTTGCTGCAGATTGGCACGCTGTTTTGCCTGTGGCCCCAAGAGCGGTTGTAAGCGCAGGTACAGATGAAAGCAATACCGATCAAAGCAAACAAGTCGATTGTGCATGTGGCTCGGAAAATGGATTGAAATCCGGCGAACTCAAAGAAGATCACACTCTGGCAGGCTACCGGTCCTTCGGTCAACAACGTGCACTCACTTTTTCTTATCGTAGTTTATCTGCTGACCCGCAACCGGTAGTTATTTCTTCTACCCTCATCCCTGAGCGTTCCATCGTGCCACTGTCGCTTTCGGCCAGTCTGGAAATTAACGGTCAGCCAAAGGGACAAGAAATATTCACCACAACCACGGGTCTTGATGTTAGCGAAAGTGTGAGGCAGATTTTGCAGTTCGACGCAACCGACCTCAATACGGGAATCTATCCCTACCGCATGAAGGTTTCCAATAACTATCTACTCTCCACCATTTCCACTTTTCAAAATGGCAACGTGCTGGTGAACAACCAGATCAGCAGCCCCTTCGGTGCCGGGTGGACGCTGGATGGAATACAAAGATTGCATAGTGAAAACGAAGACAGATCGATACTCACAGAAGGCGATGGGTCGGTCAAATTATTCGACTCAGCAGGGGTAAAATTTTCTGTGCCCAGAACAGTACCAGATCTGGGGTCTAGACCTGAATCTACAGACTTTAATGGCGACTCCCTTCCTGATCTGGTGAGTCTGGATCCTTCAGATAATCGGATATTAAATATACTTCTAAACGATGGGACAGGTAATTTTGTTTTAGGCTTTTCCACTCCAGTGAATACCACTCGCGGACTTGAAGTGGAAGATTTAAACGCAGATGGCAACGATGATATTATTCTTGCTTATTCGAGTGACAGTAGCATCGCGGTTTTACTAGGAGATGGTGCCGGAGGGTTTTCAACTCCCACCTCCTTTCCTGCAGGAGGGTTTCCAGAAGATATCGAAGTCGGACTTTTTAATGCAGATAGTTTTCCGGATCTAGTTGTTACGAATCGCGGCGACAATACTGTTTCTGTTTTGTTTGGGGATGGTGCGGGTAGTTTCTCGGGTCTCACCGCATTGGATGTTGGGCGTCGCCCTCTCAGGTTGGAAGTTAAAGATTTTAATAGCGATGGCAATGACGATATCGCTGCAATGAATTTAGCTACGTCTGATATTTCCATTTTGCTTGGCGATGGATTAGGTGGGTTCGCCCCGGAAACTAGAGTGGCAGCCGGGGGAGTAGCCCCACAATATATAACCAGCGAAGATATTAATGGAGATGGTAATTTCGAACTCCTTATAGTGGACACTGAAGTCGGCGAAGTCTTTGTTCTATTAGGAAATGGTGATGGAAGTTTCTCCCAACCCATCACCACCAATCTTGATGGAGGTGGGTTTATAGAACAAATTCATCTCACCGATTTTAACGCAGATGGAGAACTTGATTTCGCCGTTCCCATTCCCGAGCAGGAAAGTATTTTTATTTATCTGGGAGATGGAACCGGAAAGTTCTCAAAAAGTTCCAGCTTCCCATCAGGACCCTTTAACAGAGCCTTCATCATTGGAGACGATTTTAATAACGATGGTGTCATTGATCTGGTCTCTGAACAAAAGGTATATTTCAGGGAAGATCGGAACAATCCTCTCGGCGATTTCTCCATCTTGAAAAGAAATATGGATGGTTCTTACACTCGCACCCTGAAAGATGGTATTAAAATCGAATTCGATGCAACCGGCCTTCACACTCAAACGGTGGATCGTAACGGCAACACCACGCAATTCGTATACGATATCAATGAACGGTTGACCACCATCACCGACCCGGCGGGGCTTGCCACCACCTTCGCTTATGCCAACGGTAAACTTACAACCGTCACCGACCCGTCAGGGCGTGTTTCGCAATTCGCTCACGATGGGGATGGCAACCTGACCACCATCACCGATGCCGATGGCTCTAGCAGAGGCTTTACCTACGATGCGCGCCACCTGCTGGTCTCACAAACAAGAAAGAACGGTTCACAAGTCACCTACGACTACAACTTTGCAAATCGTAACATACGCGGTAACGCTCCTGACGGCTCGACTCGCGAGTTTGGCCCCAGCGACGTGCTGGGTCTTGCTGACCTGAGCCAGGGCATCGGCACCGAGATCAACCCGGTACCTTTTGTCCGACCAGAAGTGGTAGCCACCGCCACCGATGGGAATGGCAACACCGTGATCATCGCCATGGATAAATTCGGTGCCCCCGTTTCTACCACCGATGCATTAGGTCGGGTCACGCTGACTAAACGAGATGGGAACTCTAACCTGTCTCAAGCCACTCAACCGAACGGAGCCATCACCAATAACACCTACGATGGCAAAGGCAACCTGCTCACCACCACTGCACAAAGTATTTCTGCCACCACTGCTTTCACATATGAACCCCAATTCAGTCTGATAACCTCTCTTACCGATCCGCTTGGGAATGCTACGAATTTGGTTTATGACGTGGCAGGGAATCTAACCGGCATCACCGACGCGGTAGGCACACAATCGGTTCTAGAATACAGCGATGCCAATTGTCCGGGACTTTCCACCCGTGTCATCAATGCTTCCGGCTCGCCGGAAGAAACCTCATCAACTAGACAATACAATGCGGCAACCTGTAATCTTATTTCTACTACCGATTCTCTCGGTAACACTACGTTGATGGAATATGACACAGCAGGAAACGTAACAAAACGAACCGATGCGTTGGGTCGAGAAACACGTTTTGAATATGACAATCTCAACCGCGCTGTTAAATCGATTGACGCAAGCAACAGCGATCCCAACCCGACTTGCAGCACTGCGGGGGTCACCTGTTTCAGTTACGACGTGGCCGGCAACCTGACCATGGTCATCGATGCTCGTGGCAAAATCACCGCCTTCACCTACGACACTGAAGACCGAGCCATAACTCGCACCGATGGATTGGGTAACAGCGAATCTTTTTCTTACGACGGCACCGGCAATGGTATTTCGAAAACCAACCGCAATGGCGAAACCGTGCTGCTCGAACTCGATGCGGCCGATCAGTTGGTTAAGAAAACGCTCAACCCCGGCCTCGGTAATGAAGCCATCACCACATTCACTTACGACTTGTTGGGCAATGTGGTTTTCGCCAACGACTCCGACAGCGCGTTGGGGTTTGTTTACGATCTCGTAGGTCGTCTGGTCACAGCATCCACATTTGGTTCACCCAGCCAACCCGATTCATCATTGACTTACACCTACAATAAAAACGGCAATCTTTTATCCATGAACGATGGAACCGGACCGGCCGGCAATCCTCCTCCAGACCCCGACCCGGGTCCCGCTCCACAAGGATTTTTATGGCCGCTTGAACCCCAGTGGAGAACCGCAGGGTGGAACGGCATACAACCGCAGTGGACTCTGGCGCAAACCGTTCCCACACAGTCACAGCTTTATGTGTATGACACGCTCAACCGCTTGACCAGCTTGACGAATCCGGAAGGGCAGAACATCAGCTTTGCCTACGATGTGCTTAGCCGAAGGACAGGTTTGACCTTCCCCAATGGCACCAGCACACAGTCGGTTTTCGACACAAACAACCGGTTGACGAGTTTGACCCACCAGAAAAGCGGGTCACCCCTTTCCAATTTTGGTTACACCTACAACGCCATCAACCAGCGCACAGCATTGAGTACGGTTCGTTCTGGCATACCTGTGGCGGCAACCAGTTTGAACTATAGCTACGATGTTTTGAACAGGTTGACGCAAGCCACCCGGCCCCTTACGGGGCAGGTAGATGAGACGTTCGGTTATGATCCTGTCGGCAATCGGTTGAATCGAGACGGGCAGACAGGCAACTCCACCTTCGATAACGGCAACGCCATTGTTGAAGATGCGTTGTTCACTTATGTTCACGATGCGAATGGAAACATTACTTCCAAGACAAATAAGTCAACCAACGAAGTCACTGAATATAGTTGGGATGCCGAGAACCGTTTAACAACGATTGTTGAACGACCTGGTATCGGTCAGCCTGCGACCAAAACCATCGCTTATGGTTATGACGCGTTGGACAGAAGAATATTTAAAAATGTGGATGGCACCGTCACAAGTTACATTTATGACGGTGAAGACATTCTACATGAGTATGACGGTACTAATGTGTTGCAAGCACGTTACACCCATGGTGCGGGAACGGACGAGCCACTCATCATGGATCGTGCGGGAACGATTCACTATTATCACGCCGATGGTTTAGGCAGTATCACCGAACTCACTGACAACAATGGCGATGTTGCGCAGAGTTATCTTTACGATTCGTATGGTAATTTATTAACACCGATAACCATTGAAAATCCGTTCACTTTTATCGGCAGAGAATTCGACAAAGAATCGGGACTGTTCTTTTATCGCGCAAGGTATTACGATAGTGGAAGCGGGCGCTTCTTAAACGAAGACCCGATTGGGTTTGTAGGCGGTGACATCAACCTCTATCGGTATGTCGGCAACGACCCGGTTAATTTTATCGACCCAGATGGGTTAGTTAAGCAAAAAGGAAAGCAAAATATTAAAGGTGATGACCCTATAATTAGAGAAGCATTAAAAAAACCGAAAAAAGAAGCTATTAAAGATATTCAAAAAGCAATTGACTCTGGAGATCTTTCAAAGGAAAGAAAAAAGGTTGTCAAGGGTTTCTTGAAAAATTTAAAGAGAAATGTGTCTAGAGCAGTAAAGTTTGGAACCGGAGTTGGTGTAGTGTTAGGTGAGTTAATGAACCCAGAAGAAGCGGGTGCTGGTTCTGACATAACTCCCTCATCTAATAATTCTACAGGCCAATGCAAAGCACCATAAAGCAAAATTGAGACAGCTAGAATGAAAAAAAATGAATTGGATAAAAAAAATCGACTTAAAAAATTGGAAGAAGCCAAAGAGCTAGCATTAATCGCTGAATATGATAGTGCTTTTGAGATTTTGGATTACCTCCTAAAGTCAGATGAGAATGATTTGGATGCTTTGCGTTCTAAGGGGAATAAGTTAGAAATGAAAGCTCTTAGGATGCAAAATGATATTTCAGACGAAGAAGTTCAAGTTTTTTTTGATGAAGCTCTAAAATGTTATGAAAAAATATCAAAAATTGATCCTGACAATATTCTAAATTTAATTGACCTTGGAGATCATTGGAGCAATAAAGAAAATTTTGATATTGCGTTGCCATTTTATGAAAAAGCCATTGAACTTTTAAAGAAAGGAGAGTTCACAATTTCCCATAAAGATGAATGCGAGGAAGCTTTTTTTGGGAAAAGCGAACTTTTAAGAGAAATGGGCAAAGAAAAAGAAGCCGATCAATGTAAGAAGGAAGGAGTGGAGTTTTTTCCCACCTCAATTCTTTTAGGCGGTAGGGAAGAATAGATATTTGTATAGAGTGCTGCTCCTTTGCAGCACAACGTCTTTCCTTTCCGCCTGGCAGAACCTGCCCTATAAAAAATTAGGTTCAAAAATGGATTAAAAGGGTTAGCATAATATGGGAGAGGTACAAAAATATTTTCTATGTTTTATTTTTCTATTATCTTGCGTGGCTTTACTAAATAGCTGCATATCGCACCAATATCAAGTTGCTCAAAAAAACAAAGAAAAACCTTGGGGGAAATATGCAGTCGAGGTCGAGAACCAAGAAAGTCAACTATTAGAAATTTACAAGCTTAAAAAAAACAGACCTTAACGGCAGTGATAAAGTTTGGTTAGAGGGTCATTCTAGCTTTTCATTTGATTCATCAAGCGATAAATGGCAAGCAACAGTGATAAGCGAGAGAGATAAAAAGGTTTCCATCCAAAAATGTATTTCTAGCATAGATGTTAGAAGAAGCGGACTATTTTATAGCCAAACCACACATATCCTTCTTGACTGTGAACGTGATTTAAAGATTCCTTCGGCTTTTAAATCCACTTTGAGAACAAGTGAGGGCAAATGGTTTTCCTTAAATTTGAATTGCGGCAAATAGATTTTCCTCCATAAAGGGGTCCTTCCTTATTTAGCTTTCGATGTTTCTGATCAAGCTGTCGAATCGGCATCAATTGAAAACCCGTTCACTTTTACCGGCAGAGAATTCGACAAAGAATCGGGACTGTTCTTTTATCGCGCAAGGTATTACGATAGTGGAAGCGGGCGCTTCTTAAACGAAGACCCGATTGGGTTTGTAGGCGGTGACATCAATCTCTATCGTTATGTCGCCAACGATCCTATCAACTGCGTTGAGCCGGATGGAGCAATGGATCAAAGAACAAAATACTATTTACCACCAATCCATTTATTTTCCTGATGAAAATAACAAACAATTATCCATCCCCACTCCCTGTGAACATGGAAAAAGTAGTAAGAAATTTGCTAGAGGTTATCCCCAACGAACATTTAGTCGGTATAGACTCCATTACATTATTCGACAAACCTCAACAAAAAAAATATTCGGATGCCCAAGGCATGTATTGGAAAAAATATGAATTGCAACCTGCTCGAATAGAAATTTTCCTTGGCAACATTTATGGAGAATACTATTTTAAAAAATTCTTGATGCCATCGCGTTGGAAGTGGAAACTTGCTGGAGTTCTGTACCATGAAATCGGTCATCATTATCGCCACTTCACACATGGGATAAACAAAAAGCAGAATGAAGATTTTGCGGAAAAATATAAAAAAGAAATTCGCCGCAAGAAATACCCTTACCTTGTATATCTTGTAAAACCTTTAAGACCTGTTATTCGGTGGTTACTTCGGGTATGGCCAGAATGAAAGCATTTAAGGTTTCATCTCCCACACAGCTATCTTATTAAGAGAAGTCATGTCGCAGGAAATCATTACCGCACTGCTTATTTTTTTACTGATTATTATAGTGGTGAGTATTTTTATTAAAATCGTTTTCAAAAGGTCTTTGAAAGAGATAGTAGACGATTGGATTATGCAAATCTTTTGAAGGATTTTAGCTTTGCTCGGGGAATTTTTTTACCGTTTAAACAGTTAAACTCAAGCTATCCTGCGGGGTTGGTGATTTGCAGTTTTTTGAGTTTTTCTACGAGGGTGGTGCGGTTGAGTCCCAATAGGTTTGCGGCTTTGTTTTTTACCCATCCGGTTTTTTCCAACGCTTCTAGTAACAATTCTTTCTCGAAACCTTCAACCGTCTTTTTAAGGTTGATGCCTTCTTCAGGAATCCCCACATGAAAGGATTGCTTTAACGATTGCTGCAACATCAGAGCGGGATTGCCTTCATCCTCTTCCTGCAGCGGTGGCCATTGATCTTTTGGGGTATCGCCGAGCACTTTATCGGGCAAGTCGCGCGGTGTAATGGTAGAGCCAATGCTCAACACCACCATGCGTTCTACGAAGTTTGCCAATTCGCGGATGTTACCGGGCCAGGAATAATTGACCAGAAATTTCATTGCCTCATCATTGATGTTTTTTGAATCGGCAGCTCCATTTAACTGTTTCAAAAAGTGATTCGCTAAAAGTGGAATGTCTGTTTTTCTTTCGCGCAGAGGGGGAAGGTTGATGGGAATAATATTCAACCTATAATAAAGGTCTTCACGAAAATTGCCTTCTTTGATCGACTCTTCGAGGTTTCTATGGGTAGCGGTGATAACTCGTATATCAATCGGCGTGGGTTTGCTGCTGCCTATGCGATCGACTTCCCGTTCGGCTAATACACGCAGCAGTTTTACCTGCAAGGAGGTCGGCATATCGCCGATTTCATCGAGAAAGATGGTTCCCTCATTAGCCAGTTCCATGCGCCCGATTCTTGTGTTGACTGCACCGGTGAACGCGCCTTTTTCATAACCGAACAACTCACTTTCCAGAAGTTCGTGGGGAATGGCACCGCAGTTTACTGCAATGAACGGTTTGGAAGCTCGCGGACTGTTCATATGCAAAGCTCGAGCTATAAGCTCTTTCCCCGTCCCGCTTTCGCCGTAGATCATGACCGTACTTTGCGAGCCGGCGGCACGTTCTACAACGTCAAAAACTTCGCGGATGGGTTGGCTTTCACCGATAATGCTGAAGCTGTCTGATTCAAGTTTTATCTTCATAGTCAGGAGATATTATATCCAGACACGTAAATTTGTCAAATAAAACAGCTATTTATAGGATTTCTCTTACCGCATAAAACCGTCAAAACTCCCGCCCACCCAAAAATCAGGGGTTCGATCCGTTTTCTTTTCAATAGGGTAGAAATTGACACTAGGATTAAACCACCGATTAATAAAAATAAAAACTCATCTCCCCTTGTAAGTAAGGGCGGCATAAATTTAGAGTTTAGATTTTTATATATGTTGAGGCCTTGCTAAATGGGGAGCATTCTTCAGGCAGGTCCTCAAGAATGTTTTTCCCCTTTTTATCTCTTTTAACTTTGTAGCCCTTCGTTTCCATCACCTGTCTGGCATATATACCTGTCTGCTGGCGAGTCGTCAGATCATCATAATCGACTTTAACCTTTTTCATTAAATCTGGAATAACGGGTTCCAGAGCAGGCCTTCCTTTTTTTGTAGCCTTTATCATTTTATCTACTGAATCAGACTGCTCTAAAAATATTTTTACGCTACCAAATTTTCTAGCCATAAATAATTCTCCTTATTCCAGTGGGAGATCGCTTTAATTTGCCCCTGCGGCTAGCAGCCCCTTAGCAGGGGATGCAATAGGTCTGTGCTTTATTGGCCTACAGAAATCCCCAAGCTTCTAGAAATAGTTTTGCCCCTGCGGCTAGCAGCCCCTTAGCAGGGGATGCAATAGGCCTGTGCTTTATTGGCCTACAGAAATCCCCAAGCTTCTAGAAATAGTTTTGCCCCTGCGGCTAGCAGTTATTTGCCGATACAGAATTGGCCGAAGATTTTGTCGAGCAGATCTTCACCGAAAGTTTTCCCGAGCACGGAACCAAGATGTTCCATCGCCAGGGTAACATCGACCGCCACGAGCTCTTCGGAATGACCGGATGCCAAACTCTCACCTGCGGTGGTTAACGCATTCACCGCTTGCTGTAAATGGTCGCGGTGACGTTCGCGATTGATAAAAACATGCTCCTCTACCGTTGCTCCTTTTACAGATTGCTCGTAGATGGAGTTTTTTAAATTTTCTAATCCATCTCCGGTTTTTGTTGAAAGGGTTATAGGGGATTCGTCTTTTAGAAATTTTGAAATTTCATGGGGCTGCCACTGTGCGGCAAGATCGGATTTATTCAACAAAACGATTCTTGGTTTTTCGTTCACTTCGTTCATCAACAATTCATCATTAGCATCCAGAGGTCGCGATGTATCAAAAACCACCAGCGCGAGATCGCATTGCTGCAAAGCGTTTCGGGTTCTTTGGATTCCTTCCTCTTCAATAACTTCAGGGTTATTACGCAGACCCGCCGAGTCGATGATGACCATATGGATGTCTTTGATGCGCACACGTTCTTCAAGTGTGTCGCGCGTGGTTCCCGGGATGTCAGTAACAATAGCGCGGTCTTGTTGCATGAGGGCGTTGAGCAGGCTGGACTTTCCTGCATTGGGTTTTCCAACAAGGGTAACGCGCATTCCTTCGCGAATTATTTTCCCCTGATGAAAAGATTGCACCAGCGCGAGCATTTCATTTTTTACTTCCAGCATTTGTTGCCCGGTGGCTTCGCGGGACTGAAAGGTCAACCCTTCTTCAGAAAAATCTATTGCGGCTTCCAACTGAGCCTGAACAGCCAACAGTTGCTCGAAAAGCTTATTAATCCTTCGAGAAAGCTCCCCTTTGAGTTGTGAAACGGCCGATTTCATCGCCCTATCTGAAGCAGCGTCTATGAGGTCAGCAACGGCTTCGGCCTGGGTCAGGTCGATGCGCCCATGAGTGAAAGCGCGACGCGTAAATTCGCCGGGTTCCGCCAATCGGGCTCCTTGTTTTAGAACCAATTGCATCAGGGTGCTCGAAACCAATACGCCACCGTGACCACTGATCTCAATTACATTCTCGCCCGTATAACTGTTGGGTTTTTTAAACCAGGTGAGAAGAACTTCATCCACCCCTCGTCCGGTATCGGGATCACGTATCTCTCCGAACAAAACTTTTTGAGTTGGTGGAGGACTTTCTTCAGAAATCGCGGACGCTGAATGGAACAACGAACCGGCTATGGAAAGAGCTTTTTCTCCACTAATACGAATGACACAGATTCCTCCTTCTCCCGGAGGCGTAGCAATTGCAGCAATGGTGTCGTCCATTTGGTTCCCAATAGATTATTAGATGACCCCCCTCTTTAACAAAGAGAGGAAGATTATTCAACCCCAACCCTTGTGGATGACTTCGTCACTCGTAATGACAATAGGGAAAGTCGGTCCAGAAGCTTTTTCATTTCTGTTTCGCTTAAAGAGAATGGACCTATCGCTCCCTTCGTCAGAGGGCTAGTCTTTGAGGACTTTGTAGATGTAATATTGTTGCGAGATGGTCAGCATGTTGTTGACCGTCCAGTAGATGACCAGTCCTGCCGGGAATGAAATGAACAAGAAGGTAAACACGATTGGCAAAAACATCATAATTTTTTGCTGCATCGGGTCGCCAACAGAGGGCGTCATTTTTTGTTGCAGGAACATGGTGATACCCATAAGCACCGGCGTCACATAATAAGGGTCTTGCACGGAAAGGTCGGTGATCCACCCTATGAACGGGGCACCACGAAGTTCGATCGAGAAAAACAGAGCGTGATACAAAGCGATAAAAACAGGTATCTGCAATAACATGGGCAGACAACCGCCAACTGGATTCACTTTATGTTTTTTATAAAGCTCCAGTAATTCTTCGTTCATTTTCTGACGATCGTCTTTATTTCTTTCCTGAATTATTTTCACGTAAGGCTGTACCTTCTGCATGCCTTTCATGGACTTAAAACTTTTATGCGTCAGAGGGAAAAACAACAACTTGATAATAATGGTCAGCAAAATAATAGACCAACCGTAGTTCTGCGTTAACCCATAAAAATAAGCCAGCACTTTCAAAAGAGGCTTCACAAGAAAAGCGAACTTGTTGCCGAACCATCCGTAGTCGATCATGCGAACGAGTTGGTTTCCCTCCTCTTCCAATATTTCCAGTTCCTTTGTACCCGCATAAAATAGATGCGAGGCGGTGGCAGCAGATTGAACGGATTCGTATTCCAGCCCAACAAAAACCTGATCTTTTTCTTTAAACACGATCCCCGCATTGCTCCCTTGTAATGGAACAAGGGCAGAGCCAAAATATTTATTCTGGAAAGCAACCCAACTCAACTCGCCCCTATGGTAAGCGGTAGTGTTTAAATCTTCTGGCGGATGCTCCAGGCGCTCGTTGTTATTGAAAACGGTCGCACCGGAAAAAACTATGTAATCGGTTTGCGAGGATATTTTACCGCCCATCCCCGGTCCTAAAAGAATGGAGTATTGCAGGTTTTTATCAGCCAAGGGAGAAGCGGTGATACGGGTTTTTATTTCCATCAAATAATCATTATGGCGAAATTTAAACTCGCGGAAGACTTCCAGTCCCGACTCATGTTTAAGAGTGAACGTAAGAGTCGCTTCTGGGCTCATCTCGCTCAAAACGATAGAAGTTATTGAGGGTTCATAATAAGCGTTTTGCAAAACGGAGGTGACTTCCGGGTCATCTGACCTGAGAGACAAGGCTGCAGTCAAGTGATCCGGGTTATTGATCAAGTTGATAACATCACCCGCATCGTTTTTGAAACGAGGAAGCAGGATTTGTTTCAGCACCCCGCCTTTATTACTGAAAACGTAATGAATGTCTCCCGATTCAACATGAATTTCTTTTTCATTTCCCACAAACGGGCTGGCGACAGCGGGCGTTGATGTATCCACCGGTTGCGAATCATCCGTTGGATTTACAGGTCTCGATGTTTTGGGAGCCTGGCTTGTGGAAGCAGGTTGCTTCGGTATTTTTGCGGAATCCGATTGTTCGACCGGCGGCGGAGGTTGGAATTGTGCCATAAAAGCACCCCAGCCAATAAAAACCCCCAGCGACAAAACAAAGGCGAGTAATAATCTTTTTTCCAAATCGAATCTCCACTTAACTTAAAAAACTATCTATATGATTAACGAGTATTAATACTAATTATTCCCATAGAATATATATTCGTAAAAAGCCAACGGCTTTATTTTAGCGGGTCTGCTCCTCCCTCATGGTAAGGGTGGCATTTAAAAAGACGAGCAACAATCAAAGCAAATGCTTTAATCAATGAATAACGTTTTAGAGCCTGTGCTGCATATTCCGAACAACTGGGATAAAAACGACACGCCGGAAAGAAAAGTGGCGATATCCACCGCTGATATCCACGTACCAATTTAAGGAAAATCCAATTCAACATTTGGGGCCGGGAAAATTTAAAATAGAGGGTTCACTTGATAGCCAGAAGGGCATTCGAAAGCTTTTCATCTATAACCTTGTAGGACTCGACAACCATTTCCTTTCCGGAAATCACAACTATGTCCGTTGCTGGAATCATCTGGTGTTTTATGTGTCGAAATATTTCGCGAATGGCTCTTTTGACCCGGTTTCGCGCGACAGCATTACCTACTTTTTTAGATGCGATGATTCCAAGTCTTTTCCTATCCAAGCCATTCGGAAGAGAAAAGACAGTGCATAATTTTCCTATGCGTTTTCTTTTCCCTTCAGCGAGGACTTTTGCAAACTCAGGTCTTTTGGTAAGCCTCTCCAGTTTACTAAACGAGTAGTCAGCCATTTTTCAGGCAGACAGGCTTTTTCTTCCTTTGCGCCTGCGATTGGCCAAAATACGCCTGCCACCTACAGTAGCACTACGTTTTCGGAATCCGTGCACACGTTTTCTCTTAATATTGCTGGGTTGAAATGTTCTTTTCATGACTCTTTCTTTCTTAAAATACGAAAAACCCGCCTTACCCCACCAAATCAGATGGTTATTCATCCTTCAAGTGAGGGAAATGCGGGAAGGTAGGCTGAATTATTTCACCCAAGACCCTTCTTGTCAAGGACTAAGCCACCACTCGGCGTGGAGCCAATGGGTAGATGCCCGTAAATTCAAGAGGTACCATCAAGCTTTTTACTATAGGCTCGTTTATATTTCCTCCCACGTGTTATATCCCTTCGTTAATCTTCATGCCCCGAAGGGGTAATAGTGGACGTGACCGCTAGATTCAATATGAATATCTTTTTCTGCGTTCAAAGGGAATTGCGAAGAAATAAGCGCATTGCACTTTCCCTTCCACGGGAGTGGGGGAAAATGGTATTATTGTAACATCATGAAAACATTATTGATTTTTCCAGCCCAGTGGTACCCAACTCAGCCTTATTTGAGCACCCCCTACTTAACTGCTTTTTTGCAGGAAAAGGGGTGGCAGGTATCTCAAAGGGATTTCAACATTGAATCTTACGACCATTTTCTGTCTGCCCCTTTGTTACGACAGGCGGAAGAGTTGATGAAGGAACGGCAGCAGTCCTTAAAAGCTCAGAGTTCGCTTTCGATTAAAGAAAAATCGCATCTGGACGTTCTCTCTATGGGACTCAAGTTTTCAGACCGAATCATTGATGGAGTGGAAGAAGCCAAATCGGTCATGCGCACACCAGAGCGGTTTTTCGACTTTGGCGCATACCAGCAGGCCGATATGGTCATTAAGTCTGCTTTGAAGCTGGTTTCAGACGCATATGCTCCGGCAATTTTCAGTTTGTCGACTTTTGAAAGTGGAACCCGCGCCGAAGAGTCCACACGAAAAGCTCACGAATCCACCCGCGACACCGCCACCAACCCATTCATAAATTTGTATGAAAATGTTTTGCTGTCCACAGAAAACTGGCAGGAATACGATGTGGTCGGTATTTCTATAATTGGAATTTCACAAATCATTCCCGGTCTCACACTGGCAAGAATGTTAAAAGAAAAATATCCGCATCTGCATATCACACTCGGCGGTCCCATTTTCAGCGTCAACGCAGGCCAGTTGATCGGCCACCCGGAATTTTTTGACGATTTTTGCCATAGCGTTGTCACCTTCGAGGGGGAAGAACCCATGCACCGTTTGCTTTCTGCATTGAAGGCAGGTGACGCCCTATACACAGTTCCCAACCTGCTCCACCTGGACGGAAGAGAAGTTGTGCAAAATAAAGAAAGAGTCGAACTGCGATTCGAGGAATTGCCCAATCCGGTTTTTGATGGCCTGCCGATGGATAAATATCTTTCCCCCTACCCCATCATCCCTGTGCTGCAAAGCCGTGGCTGCTATTGGGGTAAATGCACATTTTGCACGCATAGTTTTGTTTATGGTCATCGTTACGGTAAACAAAAAACCAAGGCAATGGTCGATGAGCTTGAAAACTTAATGGAAAAATACAACACCAAATACTTCACGTTTTCTGATGAAGCAGTCTCGCCCCACTCTTTGAATGATGTGTCGGAAGAAATGATTGAGCGTGGAGTTGAAATCCGTTCCCTCGCCCTTCTAAAATTTGAAAAGGTCATGGACGAAGAACTATTCGGAAAAATGAAACAGGCCGGATTCATCTTCCTCATGTTCGGACTCGAAAGCGCGAACGATCGAGTGCTGGCTCTCATCGATAAAGGAACAACGAAGGAAGTGGAACACGATGTATTAATGAAAAGTCATAACGCTGGCATCTGGAACCATTCCTTTTTGTTTTTCGGGTTCCCCACAGAAACTCGACCCGAAGCTCAAGAGACCATCGACTTTTTAAGAAATAATCTGCAATCGATCCATTCCTTCGGGCCCGGCGTGTTCCTATTGAATCGGGATTCGAGCTGCTACCAATATCCAGAAAAGTTTTCCATCGAAAAAATTATTGAAGACCCCGATAGAAACATTGCCATGAATCTGGACTTTGTAGCAAAAGAAGGAATGTCTCGTGAAGAAGCGGTTGAAATGAACGACACATGCATTCGAATGGCAGAGGAGTATTTTCAATCCTTAAAAGTTTGGGGTACGCTGCCACGCGAACATTTTCTACTCTATATAGATAAATTTGGTAAAGAGGCATTGAACGGCAAACAACCGCCTGCTGAAGAAGAGGAAAAAGTTCTTTGCAGGGCATAAGCAAACCTAAAATCTGACATGAAAAACTTACTTTTATTTCCACCCGACTGGTTACCTTCAGAGCCCTATTTGAGCCTGCCGTCTTTGGCTTCGGTGCTGCGCCCTGCCGGGCACGAGGTCGTGCAAATGGACGTCAATGTGGAAATGTACGATTTGTTTTTCAGCCGACGTTTTCTCGAGCATGTTGCCCAGCGTATCGCTCACGAAAGACAGCATCTTCATGAAGTCCAGGAAAAAAGAGAACTGGATGAAGAAGAACAGGAATTGCTAGATCGTTTATTAACCTGCACCTCCGAGCTATTCGAACATTTTTCCAATGACGTAGAACGCGCCAAGAAAATTCTTCGCAGTCAGGCCTTCTATGACATCGACCAGTTAGAATGGGCCACAAACTGCTTGCATCAAACGATGGCCTTGATTTCTCTGGGTTACTACCCGGCGCAAATCTGTTTCCCTCCCATTGAAACCGATATTGTCTACAAACCGTTTATGTCAAGCGAGATCATTGAATCTCTAGACGACGATCAGATCAATATTTATCGCGATGTCTACTCCATGTTGATTCGTCCGGTGATGGAGCGCGAACGGCCGCTAATGGTAGGCATCTCTGTCGTTCAGCAAAAACAACTGATCCCGACATTCACTTTTTGCAAAATGATCAAGGAAGAATTCCCTGCCACCCATATCACATTGGGTGGCAACATCATCACGCGAATCCGCGACATGCTTCCGGGAATGGAAAACTTGTGGGAACTATTCGACAGCGCCATCGTTTATGAAGGCGAGTCTGCGTACCTCAAATTGACCGAAGCAATTAAAAACGGCGATGACTTCTCAACTTTACCGAATTTGATATTTAAAGACGAAAAAGGCGTTCACGTAAACAAAGAGGTTTTCGCAGAGTCCCTGGCCGAATTGCCACCACCAGATTTTGATGGACTGCCACTCGAAAAATATTTTGTTCCACAACTGATTCTGCCCTACCTCGCTACACGAGGATGTTATTGGGGGAAGTGCACCTTCTGCGACCATTTCCAGGGTTATGTCGAAGGCTTTCGCACCAAACAAGTCGACCATATTGTTGAAGAGATCCGTTTTCTCAAAGAAAAATACGGCACGCGCTTTTTTCATTTCACCGACGAATCTTATCCACCGGCCTTATTCCAAAAACTTTCACGTCGCCTGATCGACGACAAGCTCGATATCGCCTGGACCACGCATATGCGGTTTGAAGAATCTTTGCTTGAAGAACAAGTTTGGAAAGATGTCGCGGAGTCGGGTTGTAAATACCTTCACTTCGGTTACGAGTCGGGCAACCAGCGCGTATTGCAATTAATGGATAAAGCCACCAAACTCGATGCTATCGAAACCAATTTACGAATGTCATCCGAAGCCGGGATATGGAATCACTTGATGGGTTTCTTTGGCTTTCCCGGTGAAACCAGTGAAGAGGCAGACGACAGTAAGGCCTTTGTCGAAAAGAACAGCGCACACATTCATTCCCTGGGCTTCATGACATTTGTATTGGGGAAATACAGTCCCATCGCATTCGAGCCGGAAAAATATGGACTGACCTATTATAAAAATCCGGAATGGGATCTGGCGTTAGACTACTACTTCACGACCAAGGATGGACTCACCATTCAAGAAGCTCTAGACGTCTTCGATGAGTTTGAACAACACCACAATTCGAAATGGGACTTAAGAACCTGCGTCCGCGAATACATCTTCCTCTACATAGACAAATACGGTTCGAACAACCTTCCACAACTGGAAATGACCGAAGAACAACGCCGCAACATGCAACAACCCGCCATCGGCATGGTCTAGCCAGGCTGAGCCTGGACGCAATAGGTCAGGACCTGCAAAGCGAAACAATCCATTTGGGCATATTAATAAGACAGTCTTCATTCTTCATAGGCAACTACATTTTCATGCTCATTAGGATCGTTGCGGGAAACAATAGCCAGCGCCGGTTCGGTTTCGCTCAGATTGACCGGCTTGTGCGGCACTCCGGGCGGGATATAAATAAAGTCTCCCTCTTCGTTTATCTTTGACTCTTTCAAATTTTCACCGAAACGGGTTTCCACTCTTCCTTTCAAAAGGTAAATCGCAGTTTCAAAATCTTTATGGTAATGCGCTTTTGGCGAAGCCCCGGGCGGGATCACCACCAGGTTCATGGACAATCCTTTTGCGCCTGCGGTCTCTTGTGAAATGCCCACGTAATAGGGCAGGTTCTGTTTCGTGGCAATGGTTTCTTCGGGACGGACGGTTACAACTTTTCCTGTTAAATCCAGACTCATAATTTACCTCCTGTTAAGAGGAAATTATACACCTGGCAAATAGCTGAGGGAGTTAAATTTCTATATAGAAACCGTCGTCTTTGGTGGCGACTTTATATACGGGGGTGGTGTCGGAGTGATTCCATTTGCAGTAGCCTTTTTTAATATTCCAGGCGCATTCTTCTCGACTGCAAAAGGCAAACATACCTTTTAGCTCGCCTTTTGCCAGGCTTCCCTCACAGCTTTTGCATTTATCTCCGACACAATAAAACTTTCCCTCAACAGTAAAAAATGCGAGGACATACTTCCACTCTGTATAAGGGTGGTCGAGATGGATTTGTTTTGCGGTTCCTTCTTCCGGTGCTTCGTCCAGTTCTAAAATTTTGACTTTAGACATATAGGTCAGTCCTGTGGCAGATAAGGACCGTATCGGTCACGATAATATTTCTCGAGGTCCCAGCGAAACTTGCCCTTCAGGTGAGGTAAATCCTCGCCCACCTGATGGTCAAAGGCAACGTAGTCTACAGACAACTTTTGAATCTCTTCGTCTCTTTTGACATTGGGATCGAGATAGGAATCGCCTAAAGACGAAGTCCCCACAATGAGTTTTTGTCCTCTTTTAATCCACCGGCCCAACATGAGCCGTTCTTCATCTGTACCAGGTTCTATTGCCATGATTACTTTCTAGTTATTGGAGAAGCCCCATGCATCCCCTTTATAGGGGGAATTATTAAAGATCCCCTCTTAAGAACAACGGTCCTGATCCACAAGCCAAACACACGACCTGTGGCCCCCGGAGGCTCGCTTTTTGGCCCTCCGCCAAGAAGTTGCATTGTTGAGGGATAATAAGGTAGCATAGATGCTTATCCAATTTCAATTTTGTCGTGAACCCCCTTTTAATTAAGAGAATTAGAGGAATATTATGTCAACAGAACAACAATCAGAAAAAACTGCGGAAGAACACTTTAAAGATGGTCTGGCTTTTAGCAAGCTGGGAGATGACCGCAGAACTTTTGAATCTTATAAAAAAGCCATTGAACTCGACCCGGATCATTTTCTGGCGCATTTTAATATTGGCATTCGTTACGGAAAACTTCGTATGAATCTGGAAGCCTCAAAATCTTTCCGGGAAGCCCTTCGTTTGAAACCCGAAGCACCGATGGTTCATTACAGTTTGGCCGTCGTCAGCAATCTCATCGGCGAGATGGAAGAAGCCTTCAAACATTACAAAGAAGCCATTCGTTTCAATCCAGACTTTGGCCGAGCGCACAGTAATATTGCCATGCTTCATTATGGGCTCAAGCGCGGAAAAGAGACGGTTCATCACCTTGCCAAAGCGGCAGACATATTCAAGGAAACCGGCGAGGAATTCATGGAAAAAAATGCCCGCGACCTATTGCAGGAATGCGGAAATGAATTTGGCCTGACACCAGAAGATTGCCAAACACTTGAGGGGTAGGCACCTCGGATCTAGAAATAGTAATCTAGTAATTTAACAAAAGACTTCCTTTGGAATTTGATGTTGCAATTTTAGGCGGTGGCTCGGCAGGATACGCCGCCGCATCTTCAGCCCAATCGCAAGGCGCGAGTGTGGCTATCGTTGACCCAGGCCCCCTGGGTGGCCTTTGCATCTTGCGCGGCTGCATGCCAACCAAAACCATTCTCCGTTCATCAGACATTATCTCTTTAATGCATCGGGCAAAAGAATTCGGTTTGCTCCCTGTTACAGCCGGTGCTGATCTTGCAGCAATTAACGATCGCAAAAATAAATTGATTGGAGAGTTTGCTGATTACCGCATCGAACAATTGAAAGACTCTCGCTTCACTCTCATCGAAGAGAAAGCTGAATTTATTTCCCCGAATGAAGTAAGGGTAGGAACAAAGACCCTTAAGGCCAAGTCATTTATAATTTCCACAGGTTCCGTGATTGCTGATTACCCGATACCCGGATTAATAGAAACGGGTTTTGTCACCAGCGACGATGTTTTAACAATGAGAAAAGCGCCTGAATCCATCATCGTTTTAGGCGCAGGTGCTGTTGCTGTTGAACTGGCACAATTTTTTCTACGCATAGGAACTCAAGTAACATTGCTACAAAGGAGCAATCATATTTTATCGCAAGGAGACGAAGACCTGGCACGCCCGGTAGAAAATCGTTTTCGCGAAGAAGGCATGAATCTCTTTACCGGAACAAAAATAATTAAGGCCGAGCGAGAAAATAACCACTCAGTGATCTATTTTGAGCACGAGGGAAAAGAAAAACGCGTTGAAGCAGAATCCATTCTTCAGGCATTAGGGCGCAAGCCCAATATTGAAGGACTCAATCTGCAAGCAGCAGGAGTTACCACTGAAAAAGGCCGCGTAAAAGTCGATCCCCAAATGCGCACTAATCAGAAACATATTTTTGCTGTGGGCGATGTCAATGGAATCCACGAAGTGGTTCACATTGCTATTCAGCAAGGGGAAGCCGCCGGGTACAACACCGTTCACCCAGAATCTGCCAAAGAGGTCGACAACCGTTTAAAAGCATCTGTTGTTTTTACTGATCCCGCGGTAGCCAGTGTTGGTTTGAGCGAAAGAGAATGCAAGGCTGCAAATATCGATTACCTCGTGGCATCGCATCCTTTCAGCGATCACGGAAAGTCCATGTGCCTCGGGGAAACACACGGGCATGTGAAAATTTTATGTGATCCTGTTTCGGGGGAAGTATTAGGAGGCCATATTGTTGGGCCAGAAGCGGGAGAGTTGATTCATGAAATTATCACCCTCATGCATTTCCGTGGAACCGTAAATGATTTGATGAACATTCCGCATTATCACCCCACCCTTGCGGAAATATTGACCTACCCCGCCGAAGAACTTGCAGAACGCTTATCTGGCAAGTAGGCGCAATTACATCTCTGCTAGCTTGTCGGCCAGTCGATCCATATCTTCCTGACTATTTAACTCAGTAGCACATAGTAGAAGACAATTCTTTAATTCTGGATAATGCTGTTCCAGGGGATACCCGCCTATGATGTGATCTTGTTTCAATGCCTGCAAAACCTCTTCAACGGGTCGCGGGCATTCCAGAACAAACTCATTGAAGGAATGAGATCCAAATTTAATTTCAAACCCGGAAATATGTGCCAGGCGGTTTTTCAGGTAATGTGCTTTTCTAACGTTGAGGGTCGCCATTTCATGCAACCCCTGTTTGCCGAGAGTTGATAGAAAAATCGTTGCTGCCAATGCGCAAAGCCCCTGGTTCGTGCATATATTGGAGGTGGCTCTCTCACGGCGGATATGCTGCTCACGGGTAGACAAGGTAAGCACATAGGCGCGCTTACCATTTTGGTCCTGAGTTTCTCCGGCAAGCCGCCCTGGCATTTGGCGAAGATACTTTTCGCGAGTGGCGAAAAACCCAACATAGGGACCGCCAAATGAGACCGGCAACCCGAATGATTGACCTTCTCCTACAACGATATCTGCACCGCGATCTCCCGGTGGTTTTAAAATACCCAAAGACAATGCTTCCGCTACAGCCACAATCAACAAGGTTCCATTTTTCGAGAGCGTCTCTGCCAGCGATGCATATTCTTCAACCGTCCCAAAAAAGTTTGGCGATTGAAGAACAACCGCGGATGTGTTTTCTGTCAGGTTTTTTAAGACAAATTCCAAGTCCGTTCCACCTGCTGCCGTATATGGGATTTCTTTGAGAGCAAATTTGCTTCCCCGGGTATAGGTATCAACCACACTGCGGTATTCGGGGTGTATAGCGCGTGAAACCAGAAACTCGCTCCGTCGATTGAGCCGGTTTGCCATTATCACCGCTTCGGCCAGCGCCGACGCACCGTCATACATCGAGGCATTGGCGATTTCCATTCCGGTCAGAAGACAAACCATGGTTTGAAATTCATAAATAGCCTGCAAAGTTCCCTGACTCACTTCGGGTTGGTAGGGGGTGTAACTGGTGGCAAATTCTCCACGCGAAATCAAATGATCGATCAATATGGGGGAAAAATGATGGTAGGCTCCCGCCCCTAGAAAAACGGACCCGTTTTCAGAAGTAGTGTTTCTTTTTTGCAATCGTTTCAGGTAACCCGTTAACTCAGTTTCCGGCAAACTGGGTGGTAATTCCAGCAGCTTGTTTTTTAACCGCAAAGATTCTGGAATGCTATCGAACAATTCATCTACATTTTCAACACCGATCTCGGCGAGCATTTGTTTGATGTCTTGTTCTGTGTGAGGGATATACCGCATTTTTAAGGGAAACGTTTGTTAAAGATGACTAACCTTGTTCCTTGCTGCATTGCTCGATGTAATCTTCAGGACTCATTAATTTGCCAAGTTCATTGTCATCTGTAAGTTCGATTTCAATGATCCATCCATTGCCATAAGGTTCATCGTTTACCTGTTCAGGATGAGCTTCCAGATCTTTGTTTACGGCAACAACTTTACCGCTGACCGGGGCGTAAAGATCAGAAACAGTTTTGACAGATTCCACAACCCCAAACGGGCTTTCCTGTTCTATCAGAGTATCCATTTCTGGTAATTCGACAAAAACAATGTCTCCCAGTTGGTCTTGTGCGAATTGAGTGATTCCGACCACAGCTTTTTGACCCTCCACACGAACCCATTCATGCTCTTGTGTGTAGAGTAGATTTTCAGGGACCTCCATGATGCCTCCAGAATATTAACAGTTAATTTTTTTTTATACGACTTGGCAGGAAAGGGGGTTTGACGACCTCGGCAGGTACGTTCAACTTCCTGATTTCCACATCCAGTTTTGTTCCGGGTTTTGCATATTCTGTGGATACATAACATAAACCGATCCCGGTATTCAAGGAAGGAGAAAATGTTCCACTTGTCAATTCCCCAACGGGTGACCCTTCGCTTAAAACCCGATAATGCGGACGCGGCACTCCGCGATCGAGCAGGCGAACGCCAACAAGCTTACGAGAAAGACCCGCATCCTTTTGTTTTTTAAGTGCTGTTTGTCCCAGGAACCCCTCTTTTTGCAATTTAATGACCCACCCCAAACCGGCTTCCAGCGGATTACAAGTCTCATTGAGTTCATTGCCATAGAGGGCATAACCCATTTCCATTCTTAATGTATCCCGTGCACCCAGACCAATGGGTTCGAGATTAAATAGCTTTCCTTCTTCAATCAGAGCCTTGTAAACCGACTCAGCATTTTTTGAGGGGAGATACACTTCGAATCCATCTTCTCCGGTATAACCGGTGCGGGCCAAAATACATTCAATATTGTGGATTTTCCCTTTTCTAAAATGGTAGTATTCAATCTCACTCAATGGGGTGTCGCATAATTTTTGTAGTAGGGCCTCAGAGTGTTTCCCTTGAACCGCTAATTGTGCGGTTTCCTGACTGGTGTTTTTTACCGAAGCGTTAAAATCATCGGCATTTTTAAGGATCCATTGAAAATCTTTATCCGAGTTAGAGGCGTTAACACAGAGAAAATAGTGATCATCGGAAAAACGATGGACCAATAAATCATCCACAACACCGCCCGTTTCCAGACACATCAAGGTATACAGTGCTTGATTGTCTTGCATGGGTTCAATATCATTAGTAACCAGATGTTGAATCAGTTTTTTTGCATCGGGACCGGTAATTTCAATTTCTCCCATATGGCTAACATCAAAAATACCTACACCATCTCGAACACATTGATGCTCTTGCATCACGCCCTTGAATTGGATGGGCATATGCCAGCCAGCAAAAGGGACCAACTTTCCGCCAAGTTCCTTGTGCATAGAGTGAAGAGGGGTTGTTTTTAAATCGGAATCGACTGCCATAGCAAAAACACCGGGAATTTTTATTAAGAGAAGCGAATCATTTGTATAACCAATTTCCCGGTAGCGCGCAAGAAATTATAATTATTTAGAGGGATCTAAAAATTCGATACCTTCACACCCGGCAGTTCGCGGCTCATTTTCACAAGAACCGCTCACAGCCAGAGACAACTTTTAGAAGTACCCTTAAAAAATGGAAGTGGTAAAATGACATTATGAGTTCCGCAAAAAACAATAAAAAATATGATGTGATTCTGGTAGCAGGCGAAGGGAAGTCCAGCTATAAGGTCTATCACCAGAATAAAGCGTTTTTGACGCTGCAAGGAAAGTGCGTCATTCTTTATGTGATAGAAACCCTGCAGCAAGTGGAATCGATTGGGGATATCTATATTGTTGGTTTGAAAGACCAATTAGATCAGGTTCTGCATTCGAGCAGAATCGACCGTGAATATCCAAAACGCATTCATGTCGTCGAGCAAAAGGCCAACTTGTATGAAAATGTCTGGCAAACCTTTCTGCAGTCTCAGCAGGTTAAACCGGAGGATACCGACACCGCTGCACACCGCGACAAAGCCGTTTTGATTGTACCTTGCGATGCTCCATTGATAACTCCGCATGAGGTTGAATATTTTATTGCCAATGCGGATATGGATAATTACGACCATGTGCTTGGGCTGGTGTCGCGGGAAAAATTACGTCATTTCTATCCCCAGGAAAACAAGGCCGGAATCAAAATGGCCTATTTACATATCAAGGAAGACAGTTTTCGCATCAACAACTTGCATCTGGTGAAACCTCTGCGCATAGAAAACAGGGAATACATTCAAAAGATGTACCAATATCGCTATCAGAGAAACTTCAAGAATCTGGTATTGTTTGGATTATCTGTATTTGGAAAAGATAAGGCCAAGCACTATAAAAATTATCTCGGTTTGCAGCTATGTTTATTTTTTGGCGGATTGGGTTTGGAGTTCGTGGTAGATTATTTTAGAAAGCTGAATCCCAAAAAAGAATTAGAAGAATCAATATCCAATATAATGAAGACCCGGTTTTCGGCCCTTGAAGTGCCCTACCCCGGAGCTGCGTTGGATATCGACAACGCAAAAGATTATGAGGCAATGAAGATCCAGTTTGATGAATGGCAGAAATATTTAAGGACGGCCCCCCTTACCCGCATTGAAAAATATAGCGAGGCAATTTCTCCCTCCCGCAAAGTGGCACGTACTTCGCACTAATGAGCCGTATCGGTTGCTTTAAGATTTCCAGGATTGGCACAGCTCGTTTCCCGTTTTGCCGGTAGTTGAAACCGGTAATTTTGTTTAAGAAATATAAAAAAAAACTATGGATCAAAATAAATTAAGAAATTTTTCAATCATTGCCCATATCGATCATGGCAAGTCCACTCTGGCAGACAAGCTTATTCTTGCCACCTCTGCACTTTCCAAGCGGGAAATGAAAGACCAGGTCTTGGACAATATGGAACTTGAACGTGAACGCGGCATTACCATTAAAGCGCAAACGGTTTGCTTAAATTACTCCTCCAAAGAGGAAGGTAACTTCACATTCAATATGATCGATACGCCAGGGCATGTCGACTTCACCTATGAAGTATCACGCAGCCTTGCCGCATGTGAAGGAGTATTGCTGGTCATTGACGCGACACAAGGAATTCAGGCGCAAACGATTGCCAATTTAAACCTGGCTATGCAACATGACCTTGCAGTAATTCCTGTCATCAACAAAATTGACCTCCCCAGCGCGAACCCGGATTTCATCAAAGAACAACTGGAGGACGTACTTCAAATTGAATCTGACAATGCAGTACTGGTTAGTGCCAAAGAAGGGATAGGGATTGATGAACTGATGGAATCAGTGATAAAACTAATCCCCTCACCTGATGGCGAAGAATCCAACACTCTGCAAGCTTTATTATTCGATGCCTGGTACGACGCCTTTCGCGGCGTCATTGTTCTAGTTAAAGTTCAACATGGAAAGCTCACAGTGAATGATGAAATAACCATGATGGCCACTGGCAACAAATTTATAGTGGAAGAGCTGGGAACCTATACTCCCAAACAGGAACCCAAGTCCACCTTGCAGGCCGGAGAAGTTGGCTACCTGGTTGCCGGTATCAAAGAACTGGACCAAACTAAAGTAGGCGACACAATCACCCATGCCAAGTCTCCTGCCCAAAACCCTTTACCAGGATATAAAGAGGTAAAGCCTATGGTGTTCAGTGGGCTCTACCCTATCAGCGGTGACGACTATGAAGATTTACGTGACTCACTAAAAAAGTTGACGCTGAACGATGCTTCCTTTTCTTATGAAGCAGAAACATCCACCGCATTGGGATTTGGTTTTCGTTGTGGTTTTCTTGGCCTGTTGCATATGGAAATCATACGCGAACGCATTGAGCGGGAATACAAAGTCGATCTTCTCACTACTGCGCCCACGGTTATTTATAAGGTCATCACCACCGATGGGAAAACGGTAATGATCGACAACCCCACTAAGCTTAAAGAACAAAAAAATATCGATCACCTCGAAGAACCTTATGTTATGGGGACCATCATAGTGCCAGACGAATATATTGGTGTGGTCATGGGGCTGGTTAGAGATCGGCGCGGTATCCAGAAAAAAATGGAATACCTGAATCCAGAAACGGTCCTGTTGGAATATGAGTTGCCCTTTAACGAAATCGTACTGGACTTTTATGACAGACTAAAATCTTCCACCAAAGGTTACGCTTCATTTGATTACGAATTTATAGATTTCAGGACATCCAGTCTGGTAAAGTTGGACGTTCTCCTGAATGGGGAGTTGGTGGATGCATTGTCTCTAATAGCCCATAAAGATAAAGTGTATTATCAAGGCCGGGATCTAGCTAAAAAACTAAAACAGCAAATTCCTCGGCAAATGTTTGAAGTAGCCATTCAAGCGGCGATTGGCAGCAAGGTCATTGCGCGTGAGACCGTTAAGGCACTCAGAAAAAATGTACTGGCAAAATGTTACGGGGGTGACATCACCCGCAAACGCAAATTGCTCGAGAAACAAAAAGAAGGAAAGAAAAAAATGAAGCAGATTGGAAGTGTGGAAATCCCTCAAGAAGCTTTTCTAGCTGTGCTGAGAACGGATGACAAATAACCCTGAAGAAAATACCGGCGCGGTGAAAAGAAAAAGTGTCGCCCGGGAATATGCCGAAGCTATTTTCATTGCCCTGCTTCTTGCCTTGTTCATTAGAACGTTTGCAGTTCAGGCTTTTAAAATTCCATCCGGCTCTATGAAGGAGACTCTTCTGATCGGCGACCATATTCTTGTCTCCAAATTTGCGTATGGAACGCATATCCCCAACGAAATACCTTTTTTAAATATAAAATTATTCGACGATATTATCTTTTTCCCCAAACAACCCGAACGTGGCGATATCATTGTCTTCAAATACCCGAAGGATGAAAAACGCGATTTCATAAAAAGAGTGATTGGGGTTCCTGGAGATTTATTGGAAGTCCGCCACCAAAAAGTTTTCATCAATGGAAAACCTTACGAAGACCTGCACGCACGGCATACTGAGTCACCCTCTGACAGCCCCCTCGTACCACGCGATGATTTTGGTCCGGTGCTGGTTCCCGATGACCATTTATTTATGATGGGGGACAACCGTGAAAATAGTCAGGACAGCCGCTATTGGGGCTTTCTAAATGTCAATAAAGTGCGAGGAAAAGCCCTAATGATCTATTGGTCCTGGAACCAACTGGACAGTTGGGTACGATTCGAACGATTTGGAAAAATACTGGAATAATTATAATCACCGATGGATACTACTTTCTCAGACCGCAAAACAAAACTTCACTCCCTGCTCCAAAACGCCAAAGCCGCGATACTGGATTTTGATGGGCTGCTAGCCGACTCTGAACCCTATCACTATAAAGCCTACAACGAGGTATTTGAAAGATACGGCCACACCCTTGACAAAGAAGAATATTGGGTGGAATGGACCTCCAAGGGAAAAGGGATTGCAGGGGAAATAGAACGTCATAATCTCAAACTAAATGTCGACCCTGTGGATTTGCGCAAACAAAAATTCGAGGTGTATACCCGGTTTTGTGAAAGTGGCGAGATCAAACTATTTCCAGATGCAATTTGTCTGGTTCAGGAATTATCACGAAACCATAAACTAGCCATTGCATCGGGGTCCTGGGCAACAGATATCAAACATATTCTAAGAAATGCCAACGCGCTGGATATGGTCCCTGCTATTCTTGGCAAAGAATCTGCCAAACGAGAAAAACCTTTCCCAGATATCTTCCTAAATGCCGCCAAAAAACTGGGCATTGCCCCTGCTGAATGTTTTGTTCTGGAAGATGCGTTAAAAGGACTTAACGCGGCAAACGAAGCGGGAATCCCCTGTATAATTTTACAGAATGAATTGAATCGGAATATTGATTTCAAAAATGCGGAAATGGTTTTCCCCAGCCTTGCAGATTTTGTTTCTGCATTAGAAAGCTGAAAACTGGCTTAAGAATTGCTGGTTGTTTCCAACTCTTTTTTGAATCCGCTAAAAATTTCTTGAATAGGCGGGATGAGCTTTTCCTTCAACTCTTCAGGAACCCAATTGATTTTTTCCATCGGCCATTTTTGTATTTGGTGGATATCCAATCCCTCTTTTCTATAAGGCTCTTCCAGGCTTTCCTCGAACCCATAGATCAGCGCGTTATCAAAAACCATTTCATATAGTTCTTTGATTTTGTCTGGGTCATGCAGTCCTGCCATGAATTCTGTCATCATAGTTTTGATTATTGGCGTTGCGTGTTCCCGAAAATTTTCACTGCATGCATTTTCAAGCGTGCGGTAAATAATAATGATATCTTGCAAAAGATATTTAATATCCTTGGGATCTTTTTTAACCTGCCCTTTTTTCAAATCAAAAAATTCTTTGTACTCTTTAATTATTCTTACCGTGTCACAGATTATCGACTCCTCCCATGGAACACTATTCCACACAAAGAAAGTCCTCAGCCAACGCACTCTATCTGTCGCGTCTTCCATGTGCATGGTCAGGCTGGGTTTGGCTTTGTTACTATACGGAAGAGTTCCGCCCCACATTTTCAAAGCGAGTTCCAGCTTATATGGGGCAAATGCTTCCTTGTAAGCGTCCGCATAAACAGCTACCAGTTTTTCCATATTCTCCTGCTTATCCAATGGGCTGTTTTGCGGCAGATTGACAATAGAATAGAGTCGCCATATTCGTCGACGCGCCAACCCATTGGGTTTGGCAATTAAATAGGTCCCCCCCCAAACTCCGGCAGTGAGAGGAATATCAAGCCCATAAATTTCTTTGAGACGCACTGAAACTTCTGCTCCGATGTTTCGGTACAGTTCATTTATGTAGTAGAGGTTGATCAGATGATCATCTGAAAAAACCGGACCAGAAGCTTTGGGTAAATTTGCCATAAATTATCTGAGTAGAGGTCAAAAAAAATTCCACCCCCGAAACCGGGGATGGAATTAAATTTTTCCCAGTAAAATTTTTCCTTACGGAATTATTTTACATGGGTAACTGTAACCGTCACACCATCCGATACCACTGGGTTGTACGGAACGTGGTTGCCCTGTGCAAAAAGAGCGGTGATCGTGTGTTGACCTTTTGCCAGCTCAATTGTTTTACATTTTGAGCCATCACCCATATGAATGTGGTTACCATCTTTAGCAATAGGTTTGCTCAAATCTGCCGGAATAGAAACATCAACCAATAAATGGTGATGTCCTTTACCTGCATTCACACCGTTTTTAGCAGGCTCAACAGTATAACCATTGGTTGCCATACAAACTTGTAAAGGGCTGCTTACATTAGAAAGGGTAGCAGGTGTGGTAATGGAAAGAGCCTTGCTAGAGGATGAAACTGCTGTTGTTGATCCTCCGCCAGATTGACCCGCACATCCTACGAATGCAAACGCTACCATCAAGGTTAATACTTTAGAAATGGTTTTCATAAACTCCTCGTAAAAAAAAAATGAAACATCAATTAAACATCGTTAACAAACCAATAAACTGCCAAAAACTTTAAAACCCCAAAAAAACCGAGGGTAATCTAATTTTTATTTAATTTGCATCAAATATCTTACAAAACTCTAACATTAGAGCACCTAATGCAACAATAAATTAAGTGGTATTTTTATAATATTATGTACGAAAACTGGAATAAAATCAATGTTATCATAGAAGAAACTGCCCATTTTAGATGCAAAAGACAAGAAAAAATACCAGGGCTCAGGCTATAATCCGGGATTCTTAGGACATATAAACACGGAATAAATATTTATGAACAATAAGCAAAAACCCTTTACCGTCAAGCTTCGCTCTCCTGAAAAAAGCTGGAACCGGAAGGTTTTAATCATTTTTCTTATTTTTACTGTATTTGGATATGGATTGAGTTTCGCTAGTTCTTCCTCGGAAAGCCCAGCGGTTTGGAAGAATCTAGAGCCGGGGCTGGATATGGGAATATTTGTGGCTTCAAAAAAGTCCATCGTCGGTGACTCGTTAATCAGGGTATTGCGAGCCGACACTCGATTTTTCGCCTTGAAACTGTTGAACTCTTCCGCGTCAAAAACCAAAAAAAGATACTCCGTAAAAAAATGGGTGAACCAGAATTCTCTGGTTGCCGGTATCAATGCCAGCATGTACCAGAAAAATCAGGTATCGAGCGTTTCCTATATGAGGACCGGAAACCATATAAACAGCACATGGCTATCGAAGGACAAAACCGTTCTAGCCTTTGACCCAACTGGAAAAAATTTAGCCTCTGTAAAAATAATTGATAGAGAGTGTGAAGACTTCAGTTCTTTACGAAAGCAATACACAACTTTAATTCAAAGTATCCGCATGGTTTCCTGTAAAGGGGAAAATGTCTGGGCCCCACAAAAAAGGATATGGAGCACAGCGGCCGTTGGCATCGACCAAAAAGAAAGAGTTTTATTCATTCATGTTCGATCCCCCTACTCCACTCACGAGTTAACTAATATGCTTTTGCAACTCCCCATAAATTTAAAACGTGCGATGTATGTTGAAGGGGGTGCCGATGCGCAGCTATATATCAATACAGGAAAAGAAGAACATGAGTTTATCGGCAGTTACTCCACGGGTTCCAGAGAACATGACGAAAACACTTTTTCCAGACCTATCCCCAATGTCCTGGGACTGGTCAGAATTAAAAAGGAATAGGGTTTGCCAAAAAATAAAGACAACAAGGTGCAATGTCGCTCCCGTCACCGAATTATGTCCGGCGACCTGATTGCTTTAGGGCCTGGCAAAGTTGACTTACTGGAATCTATTGATCAGGAAGGTTCTATATCAGGGGCTGCAAGACAAAACCGAATCAGCTACAGACGCGCATGGGATATGGTAGACACCATGAATCGATGTTTTAAAAAACCTTTAGTAGAAAGTGCAACAGGTGGGAAAGGAGGCGGTGGAGCAAAACTCACACTATTAGGAAAAAAGGTAATAGCGATTTATAGAGATATGGAACATAAAGCCAGCCAAGCCACTCAGGGAGAATGGAGTTCCCTCAAAAAACACCTAAAATAGTAATCATAATCGAACCTCAAACTTTACTTGCCATTATCTCCAGCCCAATAAACTTTATTGATAAATTATCGCCTGGATACTGACTGTAAGCATCCGTTTCATCCTGATATTCATGGAAATCAAAATGCGAAACGTCGAACCCAACATGCCTTACATCCTGGATCAGGGTTTCGCAAAAATTTTCTTCGATCGAAACCAGGGTTTCTTTATAGCCACGTATAAGCTTATCCTGGTATTCCTGATTTTGCGCCCTTCTTAATATCTGACATTCGAGATCCGTATCTAATATCAACAACAAACCACCCGCATCTAAAGCTCCTATCGCCCATTGCAGGAATTTTTTTCGCTCACCCCTTTGCAAATGATGTAAAAATTTGTTTGCCAGAATGCAACCGCAGCGTTTCCCCATAGGTCCGTCAGGGAAATCGACATTTAAAATTTCAACATTGGTTTTTCCAGAAAGCTTGGCGTAGTGAGTTAATCCCATAATGATAAAGGGCAGGTTGTCAGTAAGAATCAATTTCGGGTAATTCTCAGGCCAGTCATGGATCAAACGGAAACCTGCAAGTCCCGTTGCGATATCCATAATCGGATTCTTTAAATCTGATGGAATCATTTCCATAGGGTTATCCCATGGAAAATTTTCTGTCTGGAAAAGATAAATACTGTAACTCTCACTCAACAACCGAACCATTCGGGAGTCGCTGAACAGGAGCGGGTTTTCCCTGATAACTTTCGCCAATTCCCGAAACAAGATGGAAAACTTTTCATTGATCTGATCCATAGATTCCGATAGAGCCACTCGATCTTTTTTAAGATTCATATGGATATGGTCAAAATTCAAATAAACAGCGGGTCGTTCATGCTGAACATAAATGAGATCTGCCAGATCAATCATTATTTCGGGATAAGCAGATTGCAATAAAAGATTGAAGATGACCTGGTTTTCACGACCCAGATCCGTTTCAGGAAATCCTATTTGCCTATTTAAATATTCAAAAAAAGTGGAAACCCGTTGGCATAACTCAGGAGATTTGGAATTTTCCAACCCGGAAAACTTTTTCCCCGATTCGGTAACCAAAGGCAATCGGCTCTGCGAATTGATAAATATAGAAGGACTCATTATGGCCAATTCCAACCCGCTCGCCCGAGAAAATAAAAGGTGATAATCAGGCATGGTAGAAAATAGGGGACTGCCTGAAAGGTATCTCCTGCAACAATGGTGTAAGCTGTAAATACAGATCGGCCTCCGTAGATGACTGCTAGAATCTGGGCCAGTAGTTTTTTCTCCTGCAAAAGATAATATGTAAAAATGCCCAACAACAAAGCAAACGCAATAAGTGAAAGCAGAGCCGACAAGCCAAAATCAAAGGGTGGAATAAAAACGAAAGCCACGGCTAAATAAATAAGATTAAGGATGAGAAAACCATATGCGGCCTGCTTGAACTTTCGCGAGCGACCGGAGATTTCCTCAGAATCAGAAGTTTTCGAATTTCCAGAGTTGTTTTCCACCTGTTCTATATCCCCTTGAATTTAAGCGGCGGTTGCAGATCATTCTGGGGTATGTTAGCTTCCATTTCTTATATTTGCAATAAACCACAGGGGATTAAAACCCAATTACAGGATGTAAATTTTAAACTTAACATCCGCATTCATCAAATTTCTTGGTTGTAAAATTATGTTGTCGCCAGAAGAACAATTAAAAACCCTGCGAAGGGGGACATCTGAGATCATTGATGAAAAAGATCTCGCAGCTTTGTTGGCCAAGGGACAACCCCTACGGATCAAAGCCGGATTTGACCCTACAGCACCTGACCTGCATCTCGGCCACACCGTACTCTTGAATAAAATGAAACAGTTTCAAGACTTGGGCCACGAAGCCATTTTCCTCATAGGAGATTTCACGGGAATGATTGGCGACCCTACAGGGCGCTCTGAAACAAGAAAAAATCTTACCCCAGATGAAGTCAAAGAAAATGCTAAAACTTATCTGGAACAAGTTTTTAAAATCCTGGACCCTGAAAAAACCACCGTCGCCTATAACAGCGAGTGGATGGGGAAATTCACATCCGTAAATATGATCGAACTGGCCGCGCATTATACTGTTGCACGCATGCTGGAGAGAGATGATTTTCAAAAGCGCCTGGCAAAAAACCTTCCCGTATCTATCCATGAACTTATGTATCCCTTGATACAGGGGTACGATTCTGTAGCTTTAAAATCAGATGTGGAACTGGGTGGCACCGACCAGAAGTTCAATTTGCTTGTAGGCAGGGATTTGCAGCGAGCTTATAAACAAAAACCACAAATTGTTCTTACCATGCCTCTTTTAGAAGGAACTGACGGCGTGCAAAAAATGAGTAAAAGCCTGGGCAACAGTATCGGAGTATTTGATGCGCCGAATGAAATGTTTGGGAAGATCATGTCCATCTCCGACGAGTTGATGTGGAAGTTCTACGAACTACTCAGTCATAGATCAACCGACGAACTCAACGCCATGAAAGATCAGGCAAAGTCGGGAACGCTGAATCCGAAAAATGCTAAAATGGATTTAGCCAAAGAAATTGTTACTCTCTACCACACTTCAGATTTGGCAGAAGCGGCTTCAAGTGAATTTGAAAATGTATTCAAGAAAAAGAACTTACCCGAAGATATTCCGGTTATCACCGGTTGGGGAAAGGAAACACGTAGCATTTGTAATATTCTCAAAGAAAACAAACTGACAGATAGCACCTCCGCAGCCCGCCGATTGATCCAGCAGGGATCGGTTTCAGTGAATGGAGAAAAAATTTCAAATGTAAATCAGGAGTTTTCTGGAGATCAGGAATACATGATTAAAGTCGGCAAGAAAAGGTTCCTAAAAATCGAGCCCGGCTAGCGTTTAGTTCTTATTTTATTTCCCACATGCATGTCATAGTTGTTTTGAACAATGACAGCTGAAGCAGTACGTCTCTGAGTATTCACTATCTTTATCTCCCCCAGCACATCAGGAAGTAATGGGGTTTTCTTTGTTCCTTTATATCTCCAAAATTCCCACCATTTTTTTTCAGCAATCTCCGGGATATTGTAAACCTCAAAAACATCGCCTGCTTGGACTCCACCCTCCCATCCTTGGTCGATATAAACAATGTCTGTAACCCCTACACCGATCTTGTCTAGCTTGGTTGCGACAACATATCCATCAATATTTTTGTCGGAGCCCCCATCTGACATAGGTTCGACATTCTCCTGATACGGAATAAGAAGTTCGCCGGGTTTGATATCTTCGTAAGATTTTATTACGTTTGCGTAAGAGGTAGTTTCACCAATCTCGACAACTTCTAAGATGCCCCGAATCATAATGCTATAGCCCAAAGGTTTACCCGAAGAAGACAAATATTGTTTGGATTCAAAACCAGTCCTTCTTGGCTTAAAAAGTTGAAATCCTATACCATTATGACCAAAGACCGGGTGGTAAATAAACCGCTCCTGACTATAGGCAGTAAACTTATCACCTAATTCCAACCCTTGCCGTCTGCCAATATCAATGAATACTCTTTCCGGTCCTGTTGTTGCCAGCTTGTTGTCGAAAACTTTTGACACCTTTCCCACCGGAACCATTTTGTTAGAAATAAAGCCCGCACTCGCATAGGGGTCTCTACGCAATTTACTTCTGGAATCTGGTATAGAAAAGTTAGTTCTATTGGAATGAACCGAATTTGCATTCTCTGACTTTGCGATAAGAGTTCCCGGCTGATCCAGATTGCCGGTTGCTTTTTGAAGTAATGTCATCCCAGGTGTGATTCCTGCTACTTCATTCTCAAACGAAACTTTTAAGTCATTAGCCAAAGCGGCTTGAACTCCAGAAAAAATTCCGGAAACCTGAATCGAAACAACAATCAAAAAAATCGCAATTCGCATAATGGAAACTCCCTCCCAACTAAATTGGATCGGAAAAGAAACGGGTTTTATTCACTCAGTTTATTGAATATAAATAGTTTACATCATTTTAAATGGATGTAAAAAAATTTATGCCTATAAAAAACACCCATTTTTTGCCGTCCCGCCAAGTTTGGTTCTTGAACTGGAATAAGCATTTAAACCATCAAAGGGAATTTTCCTTATATTGAGGAAAAGTAATGGCAAACCTTATAAAGGCAAGTATTCACAGTGTTTTTGAAAATTTGGGTATCAAATTTTCCGCCAAATTTAGGGGGCGGAAATTCATTTGACATCAAATTTGGGCAACGTATAATCGGTTGTTTATACAACATCTAAAGCTTTTTTTTCCGGGCAAATTCGATCAATCCCCTACAGATTTTATTGGATGGATAAGATTAAAAGGATTTATATTCGGTATTTTTGGCCCACAACGAGGTTTTTAACATGTTCAAAATGCTAAAAAAATGTTTCGACTTTATGACGGCGCTTAGCCTTATTCTTTTTTTGGGAGGCATCTTCCCCGAATCCGAGTCTTTTGCCAAAACCCTTTCGGCAACTAAAACGGAAATATCTCTCGTAGATGGGATAGCTGTGGATAAAAGAGGTAATGTTTTTATTGCCATGCGTGATAACAACATTATCAGCCGCATTGATCCCAAAGGAAACATGACCACCTATGCTGGAACAGGTTCTTCCGGGTTTTCGGGAGATGGAGGCCAAGCCACCCAAGCCAGATTGAATGTTCCCGCTGGATTAGCCTTCGATAAGAGAGGCAACTTATATATCGCTGATAGAAACAACCACCGCATCCGTAAAGTGGATAGCCGCGGTATCATCACAACCCTAGCTGGAACGGGAACAGCCGGTTTCAGCGGAGATGGCGGACCTGCAAAACAGGCGCAAGTCAATCACCCATCCGGAATAGCACTAGATGGCAAAGGTAATTTATTCTTTTCAGATCGATCTAACGAACGCATCCGCGTGATCGATTCCAAAGGCAACATCCGCACCTACGCTGGAAACGGCAAAGAAGGCTTTAAGGGAGATTCCGGCCCCGCACTGCAAGCCTCTCTGGACAAACCTTTCGGGTTAGCACTCGATAGAAAAGGCAACCTGTATATAGCAGACCGCGGCAACAACCGGGTGCGCAAAGTCAATCCTCAGGGAATCATGACCACGGTAGCAGGAGATGGTGGTTTCTTTTTCAGTGGTGACAACGGGCCTGCATATAGAGCCAGTGTAGCTGGACCGACCGGTGTTGTGGTCGACGATCAAGGCACTCTCTATATCGCTGACCGTAATAATAATCGCGTTCGCGCAGTGGACTCGCAAGGGATGATCACCACCATTCTGGGAACCGGTCAACAAGACTATAACGGAGATTCAGAAGTGGCACGCGAAACGAATCTTCACCTGCCCTTTGGTGTTACTTTGAACCCGGAAGGCAAATTACTGGTTATTGATCGTTCACATTATCGAATTCGTAGCATTGACGTAAATCGCGGTAGCGTAAAAACTATCGCCGGAAATGGTAAAAAAATGTTTGCCGGTGATGGAGGACCTGCTACAGGAGCAACGTTGAGTTTTCCTCATGGCATTACAGTAGACAAAAATGACAACGTACTGATTTCTGATAAAGGGAATTACCGCATTCGCAGAGTCTCCCCAGACGGCCATATCCTCACCATTGCTGGAAACGGAGTTAGAGGAAACATCGGTGACGGTTTACCAGGTATGGAAGCTTCTATTTATGGAGCCACTTCCCTGAAGTTGAACAACAAAGAGGAGATGTTCATTGCTAGTCCCAGCGGATTTGTCAGCCTGATTCGAATGATTGATGAAAAAGGGATCATGCGAAAATTTCTCGATACGGTCACCCCAAAATATCTCGAGTCAATTGGGAATAGTAAATATAAAGGAAAAGTACAAACTGGAGAACTCGCCACTATTTCTACTTTTTCAGATTTCGCTTTCGATCAAAAAGGCAATATGTTCATTTCTGACAGGCTCAATCACCAGATCCGCAAAGTGGATGCTAAAGGAAACATCACCACCATTGCCGGTACAGGAGAGTCTGCTTATTACGGAGATGGCGGCCCAGCAAGTGAAGCGGCTTTTCGAGACCCAAGCGCATTGGCTACAGACAAAGAAGGAAATCTGTATGTCGCCGACGGTGCCAACAATATGATTCGAAAAATTGATACCAAAGGAATGATTGCGACTATCGCGGGTAACGGCAAACATGACAACACCGGTGACGGAGGCCCTGCACTTAAAGCTGCCATTCGCAATATGGACTATTTGAACGTCAGCCCTAAAGGGGAACTCCACATTGTAGGGATGAATTCAAATACTGTTAGAAAAATCACCAAGGATGGGAAAATAGTGACTGTAGCCGGCAGAGGTTATCAGGGTTATTCAGGAGATGGTGGCCCAGCACCCAAAGCCATGCTTAAAAGTCCCGTCGCTATTGCATTCGATTCAAAAAATAATATGTACATCTCCGACATGGGTAACAACCGGATCAGAAAAGTGGATTCAAATGGAATCATCTCCACTTTTGCAGGAACCGGTAATTTTGGCTGGGCTCAAGATGGAGAAACAGTAGAAATTTATTTACACAAATTCCCCTGATTTATCCTGCTTTTATTCTGAGCAGTTTGAATTTTGAAACAAGACTGCCAGGAAGCGAGAAAATAATGGGTAGACCTTTTTAAATTTTTTTCTGGAGAAATTTTACAATGAAGCGTTTCATTTTCACAGGGATGGTTTTCATCCTGTCTCTGGTAATCAGTAATAATGCGTTGGCTGCCAACACCGATACGTTTGCTAATATTTTAAAGAAAATGGATGACCTGGCCTGCACCAACCCGGAAAAGCTTCCTAATTTTTACGGGAAAAGCCTGGTCATCATGACAGATGACAAGAGAGGCCTGTTGGAAAACCGAATAAAAGACTACCGCCAAATGATGTCAGATTTTCGTGATATTAATTGCCGGGTTCAGCGCCAGGTTCTTACCGGTCATGTGGGAAACAAGGTAGGATATATTCTGGTCGACGAAATCAATAGCATCACTTCAAAATCTAACGACACTGATGAGCGCCAGCACAGCGTTTGCAATTACAGCTTTGTTAAAGAGAGTTCCGACTGGAAAATAACACTCGAACATTGTTCCAGTTTGCCCGACTACAGTATCAACCCTGGCGATGACGCTTTGTATTATTTCCACAATCCTCTATATTAATCTTAGAGGGGATGAAAAATAGACGAACCATTAGCAACTGTAATAGATTGGTTAAATAGTTTCGACCTGCCCCCATCGTACCCCGTTGGGGCATGAAGGTAGAGTAAGAATACCACCGGCGTAGCCGGTTAGATGCGAAATCCCAGTGAAAAAAATTATCGCACATATCGACCCTGATTTACGTGAACTGATTCCGGGTTACTTACAAAACCGCCGCAATGACATTGCAACCATCAGCGCCGCACTTAAAGATTCAGATTTAAAAAAAATCCGCACCTTGGGTCACTCTATGAAAGGCTCGGGTGGAGGATACGGATTCATGCCGATTAGCGTGATAGGTGCTTCCATCGAAAAAGCTGCAAAGGAAAAAATACCGGAACAAATCCAAGCCCATCTTGATGAATTGCAAAGTTATCTAAACAACGTTTCTGTAGTATACGATTCAGCAACCTGATTCGGTTGCGCGATCGGGTGAACTTCTTAACTTCGCTCTCAATTTCAACAAACTATTGTGCTCATTTTTAAAAAGGGACTGACCGTATTATTGATTACCCTAATCGGGGTCTGTTCTGTCTACGCTCAGGAAAAGGACTGGGCTTTCTGGCAGAAACAATTTTTCCTATCAAACGCTGATAAAACCGAAGACCACGAAACAGCACATTTTTGGAGAACTCAGGAACCACATATCAAAGGGGTTCAGGTCACCGCAACCTTGCCAGACTATCCCTGGGTTAAAGTATCTGGCTACAGAAATCGTACAGTAGAACGTTGCATTACCTGCCATGATGGCATATCCACCACAAGCACATCTCATCCCCCTGAATTTGGCTGTTCTGCTTGCCACGGTGGCGAACCTGAATCGGTAGACAAAGATCAAGCTCATGCAACATTGATTTATGATCCCCAGGCAGGAACCGGAAAACGCAATCCATCAAGTCTCAGCGTGGTTGAAAAATCGTGCGGCCAGTTATATTGCCACGCCGGCCATATTCGTGAAGACCGTAATCATATACAAAGGCTAAACAAGTCCATGATGAATACGCTTGCCGGAATGATTTCCGGCCTGCGCTACCAATGGGCTGGACAAGATAAAAAAACTGCCCGCTATGCAACGCAAGCCATTGTTGACAAAGATGGGAATATTCCGCATGAATGGGGTGCATTGGATAAACTAGACAAGCTGCCCTATTTTTCTTCCCTGGACATTCCTGAGTCAGATCAAAAATCTATCCACCAAATTTCAAAACATCCCAGCGACCGTCTTTTACGCAAAGAGTGTTTTCAATGCCATATTGATTCGCCACCCGCCCCGGGACAGTACCGATCTCAGGGTTGCGCTGCTTGCCATTTTTCTTATTCTAAGACAGGCCTTTATGAGGGCAACGATCCAACTATTTCTAAAACTCAACCCGGCCATGCAAAACTACATAAGATCCAGGCTCTACCTAAACGTATGATATGCGTTCAATGCCATAAAAGGTTCTCTATACAGCCTTTGGGAGATGGACCTTCTCCTGTCAGAAAAGATGCAAGTCAGTCCATCGATGAGGTAGAAGAACCTATAAATGAAACGGCTGCCGAACAACCTCAGGAAAACGAGGAGCTTTCTCCTGACGGGCCAGTTGAAGAAACACAGCTACAGGTGAAAGTTGAGCAACTAGAAGTTGATGAAGAGCTTTCTCCAAACAACCTGGAAAACGAGGGGTTGCTTGTTGAAATAGCCGAAAAAGATAACAACGACAACATACCGGTTCCTGAGAAAGAATTTTCCCTTTTTGCCAGCACAGACAACGTTCAGGTCGATGTTCATACTGCGCGTGGTATGGACTGCATCGATTGCCACACCCAACGAGATATTATGGGTGATGGCAATTTGTATTCCAAACAACATCAAGCAGTAGAAATCCGTTGCGAAACCTGTCATGGTGATGATGCTACCTATCCCATGATTTCAAAAGTCACCGACCCAAAAGATGCTGTCATCCGACTTAGCAAACACTATAAAGGCCAGCCAAACTCTGTTGGAGACTGGATGGCTGTTTCTGAACGAAAAATGCGAATGACAAATGTTAAAGTTCAAGAGGGGAAAATGGTGACTCTTGGAAAACAAACTGGCCGTGTTTATGAAATCCCTCTTCTTAGAGATTCGAAAGCACATTTTATTCCACAACATAAGTCCCGCTTGGAATGCACTGCCTGCCATTCCCAATGGGTGGTACGTTGTCAGGGTTGTCATGCATCCATGAATCTGAGACAGGACCAATCAGAATTGAAGATGGCCGACAGTCCTCCTATTAAGATCCAGCAACCCTCTCTTATGATAGGACCTCGTGGAAAAGTTGCGCCGATGCTGGCACAGCCAGAAAGACATTTTTCTCTTTTGGATGAGAAGGGGAACCCTGTTCCAGCTTTGGGGGTTGGAGGCGAACTTCGAGGCAAATATCAGGAATGGCATTTTACAAACCCAGACAGTTTATCAGGGTCAAACCTGGCATATTCACTAAACCCTCATTCCACAGGTACTAAAGTCCGCTCTTGCGAAAGTTGCCATTTGTCGCCCAAAACCTTAGGATTAGGAGCAGGCGATTTGAAGATTGGTGCCAACAATTCCGGAAAAAATGATTCCCTACTTCCATTAAACCGGTCTGACAAAATGGTAAAGGCATCTGCTTTTGACCCGCAGGCCAAAGTTTCAATGCGAGGCGAGGTACTTGCTGGAAGTCATCAAACTAAAGCAAGACCCTTCAATCAAAGAGAAATCGTAAAAATATTAAAGGTGGGAAATTGCATTCCCTGCCACGATCAATATAACGACCCTATTTACCAGGACATCAAAAAAAGTTATACCTTCGAAAGCACACATGAACATCGCCAATTGCGTAAGAAAATATTGAACTCAAAGCAGACTCAACCGTGAATAAAATATTTCGACTTTTTCTATCTCTGACTCTTGCAGGAGGTTTCTGCCTGGCAACATTCCTCACCTATTCTTCCGGTCAGGCAATAAACGAAAAAGATCTCTCTGACTTTTTTGATGGTTCTCAAGGTAATGAATCAGTTGAATCTCCTGCTGAAAAAAATTCCCCGGGAATATTGGACTTCTTTCTTAAACCTGATTCTGATTCTAAACCTGCAGAAATTCAGGAAACAGAAATTGATCGCAAGCCTGAGAACAACATACAAACAAAAGAAATGGTTGAGGTGCCCTCGTCACTTCCCAAAGCACAAATAGATGCCTCCGACTTCGAAGATCCCTTTTACAGAGTAAGAGGGTTTCAGGAAAATTCAGAAAAAGTCCTGCAACCTGGTACCACTTTGGATGGAGTACAGTTTCAATCTTACGGAGAAACCAACAAATTTATAGAAAAATTTTACAAAGAGTCCAATTTCTCAATCGAAGATGTGTATGGAAAAGTAGAATATCTGGAAAGACGCGGAGGTTGCTATACCTGCCATCAGGGAATTGAACGGATCAGCAACAACCATCGCTTTTCTTGCGTTCGCTGCCATGGCGGAAACAGACGTTCCAGTTCATTGCCAAAAGCCCATAAAGGCCTTGTCTCTAATCCCTCTTCAGCAGAAAATGCTCCACGGTTTTGTGGGAAGTGCCATGAAAACCATGTTAGCAAGGTAGAACGATCCCTTATGTCGACCGCCAAAAGAACCATCAACATCACACGATATGGCTGGGGGGCTCAACCTTTGGACGAACTCCCTTATTCGCTCAAGCCGGATGAAAACGAGCAAGTTTTTCCCAATGCAGGGGAAGGCCATGCAGTAGATGGGTTTCTTAGAACAAAATGTCTGCGTTGCCATATTGGATCAGAAAGTCCACACCGCCCCGGAGATTATCGGGCCTCGGGTTGTTCTTCCTGTCATATGATTTATGCAAATGATGGCATCTCTTTATCGCATGATCGAGCTATTCAAAAAGTTCAAAATCAAAATAAAAAACAAAACCGTTTTTCCAGAAAGTTTGCAGAAAACTCCCTGAACAACCCACGGGGTTATCCGCTACTTCATAAGTTCACCGTCGCGGTTCCCAGCGTTCAATGTGAACATTGCCATAGCAATAACGGAGTAGGACAAGAGTTTGAAGGGTTGTTTGCAAAACCATCCCGCCCCATTGAATCACCCGCGCAAATTAATGCAGACAAACCTGTTCTTTACGGGAAGGATCATGAATTTCTTGTTCCTGATATTCATCGTGAAAAAGGAATGCATTGTATCGACTGCCATATCGGCGATGAAATGAAACCAGAATTAGAGCCTGACAAGATTCAATCTGGGGTGCAAATCCGTTGTGTGGATTGTCATGGCACTCAGGAAAAACTTCCTGAAGGGTTTCTTTTAATTGAATCAGACCCAAACACAAAAAAATTGATTAAACGCGCAAACCTAAATCCCAACCTCAAGAAAAAAGTGAAGCCAGGTGATACCGTTTTGGTTAACTCAAGCGATTCTCCCATGCTGCATATCAAACGGATTAAAAAAGAATGGATTTTGTATTCAAAGGTAACCGGCAAAAAACACAGGATCCCATTACTCAAAAATCTAAAACCTTCTATTGCGCACCAGATTCCAAAACATATGCAGGAAATGGAATGCTCAACCTGCCATGCACGATGGGCTGCAACCGATTGGGGGATGCATGTTATTCGGGAAAAAACCTCAATATTTGAAAAATGGAAAAACTGGAATCTATCAGATCCCATAAATCTAAGTAACGGCTCGCACAATGAAAATCCGGGAATGTTGGATTGGTTGACAGCCAAATCTCTACCACAAAAAATTGAAGCAAATATAATTAATGAATACTGGTGGACTGTGTTTGCAGATTCAGGATGGTCAGAAATGGTCATGGGAAAAAACTCACGCGGGAAATACTCTATCTTGAAACCACGCTACCAATACTTTATCACTGACCAGACAGGCCCATTGGGAATGCCTCTAAAAAGGGCTGAGCCTCCTTTAACGCTTGACGATTCTGCTGGATTGATCTGGACGGAATATTCACCACATACAATTCGAAAAACCGTACGCCCCTGTGAAGACTGCCACAAAAACTCTTTATCTGTCGGACTCGGCGACTCATTAAAAAATTCCATTCAAGAAACTGGACAATTTTTCTCTACGCTGAAAACAAATAAGCAGGTTCATCCAGACTTCCAACTCAAACAAGGCATAGACCCGAATGGGCAAGCCATACAAACCACCTTCCCAGAAGATGGTTCACGTTTTCTTAACCAAGATGAGATTTCGGCTATACAAGAACCCTCAGATCGATACCGGGCATTTCGCTCCTTAAATCTACGGGAATTAAATTATTCCAGATTATTGAATCGAAACGAATTCCCTTATGACATGAGGCATAAAGTTCGCGAGCAAACATTAGGGCAACCGCAGCCTCGCGAGGATCTTTTCTATGATGTCGAAAAAAATCAGTTCGTTAAAATTGAAAAACCCAAGGCCCCTCTAGAAACCCCAAAAACTGTAACACCCGAGCAGCCACCAGAAATAAAAACAGAAGAAAATGACAATTCAATAACCGAGCCATTGCCGGATGAAGAAAAGGAAGGAGTCATTGAATTCCTTTACGACATCTTCCAGGAAAAGGAAAAACCCGCTGAGCCTTTACCTTCTCTCAATGATGCTACTCCGCTATGAAAAAATTTCTCTACATTATGATTAGCGGATGGCTTCTTAACATTCCGACACTCGCCAATGCTTCTTTAATCGAAGAAAAAAAATGCTCGGCGTGCCATCGGTTATCCCAGGAAGAAATCGAAAAAAAGGGACCGGATCTTTTCTATGCAGGCAATAAGTTCCAGTCACTCTGGTTGGAGCAATATCTTCAAAATCCTACAACCATAAGAAATGCCGGGACCAGTCACGATATCGACTTCTTAAAAGACGAAAAGGACAACTCTCCAAAGCATCCTATCCTTTCGAAAAAGGATGCAAGCCAGATTACCGGGGAGTTGATGGCAATGGCTCTACCGGGTACTCCAGAAAAGATGGATAGTCTAAAGCCTTTAACGAAAGGTAAGAGAGCAAAAACAAAATATGAATTCGAACGCACGTTCAGTTGTATTTCCTGCCACCAGAGCTTGAATCTGGCTGGAAAAGTTCGTGGCGGAATTTCCGGCCCATCGCTCGTCAATGCGGGAAATCGATTGCAGGCAAACTGGGTGGCGAGTTGGCTCAAAAACCCAAAATCGTTCTCAGAGAAAAGCCGAATGCCGATTTACAAAATGGACGATGAAACTCGTTGGAGGTTCACACAATTCATCATGACACTAATAAATAAAAACTCTCAATAGCTCATGACAAAAAGTTTTCTAATATCTTTTTTGCGGCCTGGAGTTCTGGTGCTCGCAATTTATATAACGGGATGCGGAGAAAAACCAGCCGAAAATTCTTCCGCACCTCCTCCCCCACTCAAGGCAGAATCGCAACGGGTTCCGCCTAAAGAGACCGCGCCCCCCCAACCCGTCGTTGTGTCCGAAAAAACTCGCGAAACTTATCAATGGTATTGCGCACAATGT